>Ga0081528_100262_pt1 | contig 35462 bp, 30 predicted proteins | sample HotLakmasection4_FD_71011 | JGI IMG/M metagenome (GOLD analysis project Ga0081528, IMG submission 71011) | Hypersaline microbial mat communities from Hot Lake, Washington, USA - Section #4 (SPADES assembly) (version 2) | ecosystem: Environmental > Aquatic > Non-marine Saline and Alkaline >...
ACCGAGAGCCTGAAGTCTTGAGGGAGGAAGGTGCTCCAAATCCTTGAACCATCGTACTTTCACCAGTTCACCTACAGATCTCCTTTAGCATCTCATAGCAACATTTTTCTTGCGCTTACCCTGACAGATTTATCCCATAGAGATTTATCTTGTATTCAGCCCCAAATAGCTTCTATTCTCTATGGAATATAACGAAACCATAGAGCGAGATAAACTGTTCATCCTCTAAACAAAGCCGTTGGCCCAGCCTTCAAAAATCAGCGAATCTCGGGTTCATTATTTCTTAATCAAACAGCTTCATTTATTGTCACAAACTTTCAAAAGCTCCGTGCAGTTCCCTTTCTTACCGGGGCAATCTACTAACAGGTGAGACATATAAACCTTGTCCAAGTCCAGAAGTGGAGTTTTGCCTAAGGGAAAGCTCCAGTTTTTGAGCTGGACTTGGTATAAGACGCAATTCCCCCGCTTTGTCGTCTTGGCTCCAGGCTTTTGTCTACAGCACAGAGAATTGATCCCCAGTTCAGCTCAGGGTTGGGTACTTTTCGAGCAGAAAATCGTCACTGCTAGACCTGGGTAATCACGATTACCTCCAGACCATCGCCCCTGGTCTGCAATTCCCCACGTGCAGACAAACCCTCCGTTCATACTGTTCTTTATTCAAGGGTGAATCCCATGAACAAAATCGACTATTCCAAGAAAATTCCCGCCAAAGTTATTGACGCTGACATCGAATCCTTCCACGGGTTGAGCTTCATCACCAACTACATCCCCGTCCGTAGCGAAGCCACCCCGGAAGAGCTGAAAGCCGCCTACGACACTATGTTCTCTCTGCAGAAACAAGAAGTGGAGTTGACAGCCCAAATCAAAGCCACCTCCGATGCCGCCCGCCAGGCCGAAGTCGAATTTCATGATGCCGTTTTGGCCATGAAAGAAACCGTGCGCGGACAGTTCGGCCCCAACAGCGACGAAGCCGCCGCCATCGGCTACAAGAAAAAGTCTGAATACAAGCGTCGCCGCCGCCCCGTTAAAGCTTCTGCCTAGTCCTCCGCAAAACCCAACCCTCCAGGCTCGTAAGCACGACTTACGGGCTTTTTTTGTATGCCTCATTTTCGCCATGGACCGGGAACGGCGGGACGTGGTTGGTCCCCTGCTGGCCACCGTCCTCCACATGGTCATCACCCGCAATGTCGCCAAACGGCGGCAAGACCCACTGATTGTGGCCATTGATGAGTTACCCACCCTCTATCTGCCCACCCTGGTGCAGTGGCTCAACGAAAACCGGGAAGACGGCTTATCCGTCATCCTCGGCTTTCAAAACCTGGTGCAGCTGGAGAAAACCTATGGCCGGGAACTGGCTCGCGCCATCCTGGGAGCCTGTGCCACCAAGGCCATCTTCAACCCCCAGGAATACGAAGCGGCTCGGATGTTTTCCGACTTCTTGGGAGACGAGGAAATCCGCTACAAGCAGAAGTCCCGCAATCGGGGAGGCGGCAAATCCAGCGTCACCGTTGCTGACCAGGAACGCACCCGCAAGCTGTTTGAGCCCAGTCAGTTCCTGCGATTGCCCCAGGGCAAATGCGTCCTGATTAACCCCGGCTTTACCTCCCGAGGAGAGGCGGCAATTCCGATTCGGCAGACCATCAAGATTCCCAAAGCCGACCTGCAGGCCATGGCGGTCAGTGAGCAACTGTGGGCCAAGATTCATGCTCGCCTGGTGCGTCGCAGTCCCCAGCGAGTACCCACCACTGACGACCTGGAGCAACGAAGGCAGATGGTGGAAACCATGCTTCCCGAGCCCCCATCTCCGGTGACATCCAACTACCCCGACCCGGCGGGGCTGATTGATAAGTACGGCAGTTTACTTTAGGAGTTCCCTCATGACCAATACTCTCGAATCCCCCAACCAGATGCTGGAGCAGGCCCTGGCCCAGACCCTGCCAGCCGAAACCGTGCAGGCGTTGATGAACTTTCCCGACATCGCCGCTGATCTCGTCCCTTTGCTGGACAAGTCTCCCTTACCCACAGACTACGTGCCCCGCGAAATCGAAGTGCTCTTTGATGACGTCACCATTCTGCACTGGCGGGATGGTCGCATTCAGGCCCAGGCTCCCGGTGTGCAAATCGACTATACGCCCACCCTGGTGGAGTGGGTGATTGATGGCGAAACGGCCTACTTTTCGGTCCAGGGGTTGGAGGTGATGAACCGCATCAAAACCATGCCCCTGATGGATTTAGCAAGCTTAGACCCCCTCAAGGAGGAACCATGCAAGCCATAGTGAACCCTGGCGAAGCCAAACAAATCAAGCAGGATTATGCTCACACCACCCTGGCCTCCAGCGAAATGGCGCTAAATTTGCTTCAAGTGAGTTCTTCCCAATCCTCAATTTGTAGCCCTTCAACTCGTTCAAACTCTCGTATGTTGTGGGTAACTAGGGTCAGGTTGTTGGCCAAAGCGATAGCGGCAATCTGCAAATCGTAGGAACCAATGGGCATCCCTGCGTTCGCTAGCTTGGCCCGAATGCGTCCAGCCAGCAAAGCAGCTTCATCTTGAAACGGTAGTGAGATGAACTGAGAGAGAAATGCTTGCTGTCGCTCCAGGGTGCGTTGGGGGTTATTGCTCCGAAAGGCTCCATAAAACAACTCGGCTTTGACAACGGAACAAACAACTATGTCTTCGGTGGGAGTTGCCAATAGGCGATCTCGTAAGGAAGATGCACGACCATTCAGATACACGACACAAACGTTTGTATCCAGCAGATAGCGCATGGCTACTCAAATGCTCCTGCCAGATCTTCATCAAGAGTGTTGTCAATGCCGCCATCGTCGATGCTGATGGGATCATCGGCACAGATACCATAGAGATCGGCTAAGGAGACTGTACGGGGGAGGTCTGATGGCATAGGTTGATAGATCACCATCACTTCAACCTCGCGATCGCTTAAACCTACTGGGATATCGAGATGCAAAATACCATCTTGGCCGACTTGTTGGCGAATTTTGTAGATTTCCATTATGTTTACCTCTCCTAAAATCGATGCAGTGAATATGAATGTTCCGAAGCTGGCTTAGGGAAAAAACGTTTTATTAAAAAGAGCGAAAGCCATCACATCTATAGACCTGTCAATGCTCAAAAGCGTGTTGAGCGGATGAAATTGCTACGTTTGAAGACTTTCCCCAAATCTTCATTTAGCCAAGAATATGCCAAAGCAATTGCAGGGCTATATTTAAAGAAATGTTTTGCTGACAAGTTTCCGCCCTGAGGTGGATAGCGAATCCATACTGCTGATTCCGGTCTCAAGATATGAAGTCTTTGCTGTGCTCTATTTATTCGTCCATTCTGAACTTCATGGATGGAATCCTCACTGATATGAACCTCAACTGCATTGCTTTCGCTCTTAGGAAGTGCTTCTAAGAACCAATGAAATCTTGGAGGATATGTAGTATCCATAGCAGTTTTTCCAGGTTCTGGAGAAAGATATCCTACAAGTCGAGCTGGTAAAGTTGCACCAATCTGTAAACCTGGTTTTAGTGTTGAAAACCAAGTTTCTACTATCTCCTGATAAATATCAAGAGCTGCTTTATAGACCATTTGAACTCGTTCTAGCAAACGTTTTGAACTATAGAAATCCCATAGAAATTTACCTTCTTCTAAATCTGGCCCTATGTAGGGAGAGAATAGGTCTGTTTGGTTTAAATCTCTCAACTGAGTTATCTTCTGGCTTAGACACTTAAGATATAGCATTTGCTGATGTGTAGCTCTAGAACCAAATTCTGAGAGAACAATCCAGCGGTCATAAGGAGCTGATTGTATTTCAATATAGGTTAGTGATTCCTCTAACTCAGTCAGAGGAATTTTTTCTAATCTCCACAGCTTTTGCCGGAAATAGCTAGCCGTTTTTCTATTTTCGATAACTGCTAGGGCAGCATGCCATGCTGCTTCATAGATGAAGGGTTCACACTCTATCTTGAGGATAGGAAACTCAAGCTTCCTATCAAGTTGAGATATCAGTTTGTCCAGAGTCCATCGCCACGCCCAAGCTGCTTCATGGCTTGGGCGTGCCATTTTACCATGAGTCCAGTTGTCCCCTTCCTGTGAATGGCTCTGGTTCCAGTCGGGAGGCAACTCAACAATATCTCCTAAATTTTCAGAGCCTTTGTACCATGCTGCCTGGAGATGGTTTTCCGTTCCCACTGTTATTCGCGTACCCACACATAGCAAAGATCCATCTTGTTTAACAGGTGCAATCATTGCAGAGAGTTTACCGAAGCCATGCACCCAAGCCTGCATAGCTTGTTGAATCTGCTGTCCACATTGCTCAGCCGAGGGCAATGGAACTTCCTGTTTTCCCCAGCGGCTAGAACCAGCCAGCACTATTTCGGCAGCAAATGTTGGATACGTTTCGGCAACTGGTTTCAACAGTTGGGAAGCTAAATCATGGGGAAATGTTGCTATTGCGATCTCAAGTGGATAACGCCACCTTTCGAGACGCTCTGGGGCATGAACACAGTCTTTAATAATGGATGGATTGTCAACGAGGCTCTGAGCTGCGAACCATTCAGTCAAAATTGGCAGTGGAAAGGAAATAACTCCGCGCGATCTCGACACTACTAAACCAATCTTTAGAAGTGGTTCCCAAACGTTTTTACTTGGCGCTATATTGGCTGCTTGAACCCATCCCTTGCTATTCTCAGTGGCCAGCACCGCAAGCTGCTTCAACAAATGCCTGTAATCATTGAAATCAACCTTTGCCCTTCCTAAAGCATCTTCCACTAACCATGAGAGTAACTCACCCTCAGAACGTGGGGCTTGAGTGGTGTTTTGTCGTAAATAGCTGGCTAAAATTAAAGCGAATAAGGGACGACGAATTGCATCCTTAACGGACTCAGTCCATCCTGAGACAGTCATGGCAATTACTTTTTGTCCAGAAACTCTCTCAATAAGTTCATATACTTGCTGCTCAGATAATGGTGGAACTGAAAATTTTTCATTTTTCTCCAAGCGTTCTAAACATAGAATAGGTCTACTAGTGATCAAAACACTTGTTTTTGGTAAAGTCTCTGCGAGTACATAAGCCTCACTCAGCAGTTGACTTGCAAGCCTAGAATCAACTTCATCAAGGCCATCTAAGAAGATAGAAGCTCCTTGTATTTCAATATCTCCAAGATCAGATGATTCGGTCTGGACGATTTCCTCAAGAGGACTATTTTTTTGTAACTTTCCCAATTCTATATAGATGGGAATGGGCACATCTGAATCCTCTATAGCTTGTGCAAGAGCAAGTTGAAATAGGCGCTGAGCTATGAGCGTCTTGCCGATGCCTAACTCGCCAATCAATACGCGCACATTACCAGGCTCTAAACTTAGAGAGTCGGGAGGTATTCCGAGAGATTTATCATTGGCAAGAGTATTTGCTACTTCTCGATTCGTGACTGCAATATGAAAGCGATCAATACAGAATGCTTTTGATTTTATCTGAATTTTATTGAGCTTAGTAAGCCGATTTGGAGTTTTAGAATTACCCTTTGACTCCTCTGATATGGATATTGAGTGTGTATTGAGAAGTGAATACCAAGCCTGTTTATCTCTCCTTCCTGCGTTGCTGTTAAGGCTTCGTCCTTCATCACATAGAATTTTCCAAACTGTACTCGCTTGATGCTGGCCTGAAATTAACTTTGATAAAAGTGTCTGGGCACTTTTTGCATTAGGTAAATCATCATCCAAATCTAGGACAATAATGCGAAGTCTGCGAAAGATGGCGGAGCTATCCTTGGGTAGGTTTGCGCTAATAAGCTGATCCTGAAACTCTTTTGTAATAGGCCTCAAACTATCAGAGCGGTCTTGCCCAAGCTTTATCAAATCGTTACGTAAGTGATCTCGAATTGTTCGGCTAGCCGTTGAGTCTGTCAGTAAGACTCCATATAAATCTGGGTTCTCATATAATCCTTTGGCTAACTTCAACAGTGGTTCAAAAAGCTTGCCCTTCTGCAAACCGTGCTTTGCTTGTAGCTCAACGATGACACCGTTTCGTAGCGTAATGCATAGGTCATCTCCCGGCCCATCGGTTTCAGCAGCTACAGCGACAGGAATATCTGGAGCTCCAGTTTCAATCCGCCAACCCAGAGATTCACCCGCCAAAATATGAGCAGCTACATATCCAATAGCGTTGTCTTGGTATTCATATCCGCCAGAGCCACCGCTACCACTCATTCACAAGAAATGTCTAAAACAACGCTACGGAGCTTTGGGCAGTATTGTAATTCCTGCCTCTAAGGAGTGATTGTAGCTATTGGAAGCTGAAACAGTGCAGCACCGGCAGGGAACATTGGCCGGAAAGCAGGACGCCAAAGCCATCGACAAGTTGAATAACCGCATCAATCAGCAACTGGACCATGTGGGCGCGGTGCTGGAAGAGTTCCACTCAGGGACACCGATTCGGCTGATCACTCCAGCCAGCAAGAGCATTTTCTACGGTGTAGTGGTGGGTATTGATGCCAAGAAGCGTTCGGGCAGTCCGGCGGCTCCCAACCGCTGGAAGATGCGGATTCTGGTGGCCGATTCCGCCCGGCAGTTGACAGTGCCCCTATCCAAGTTCAACACCGGACGAGGTGGAGCCCTGGAAGCGGCGGTTCAAACGGAAGATTGGTTCGGCAATGATGTCTATGCCCTATTCGATAAGCAGCAGGAAGCGGGGCGAGTCAACCGGCAGATCTTCACTGGCAATTTGATCAAGGCGTTTGAGAAGTACCCCAACGGCAAGCTGGTGAACTACACCGACTACCAGGGGCAGGTGCGCCAGGGGCTGATGATGCCCAAGGGCTTTGACATTCAGGAGGAACTGACCAAAGAGCCCGTGGCATTCAGCACTCCGCAGCAGGTGATGACCTTTATCACGGAGAAGACCAATCGCCGAGGCATCGTCAAAACCCTGGATGAGCTGCTGATTCTCAAGACCCAGTTCAATGGCGAGGGGTTTGTGCTGCAAACCCCCAAGGCGAAGGAATCGGGAGGTAAGTATTTCCTGGATGAGGGACTGATTGCGGCAGCGGGGTCGGACTTTTACTCGGTCAGTGACCGCATGGAGGTGGTCATCCCTCCAGAACGGCTGGAGCAAACCCTGGCAGTGCTGATGAATCAGCGGAACTATACCCTGGCGGCGTTTGAATCGAAGGACATCGCCCGGCAGTTTCTGGGCGTGACCCTGCCGACGCTGGAGAAGGTGGAGGCAGTAAAACCCACGCTTCAAGCCATTCCTGAACCAAAGGTCATCCAACCTCCGGCATCTGGCCCACAGGTTGAAATGCCAGAACCGGGTTCTCCACAAAATGCCCCGACCCTAACGTCCCCACCTGTACCCAATCGTCCCCAGATGGGACAACTCGAAAAGCGCATTCTTCGTTTTTTGAAAACGGCGGGGATTGACCAGGCGGTGATGGAGTCCGATGAGTTTCACCAGCGGATTGAGAATGAGCCCTTCATTCCGTTAGTCGTCGAGCGGCAGGGGGATGAACTCTACCTGACCCACTACCTGACCCAAAACGGCGACATGTTCATCGATGCCGAGATGGTGTTCACCGTGCTGCCGGAGGGGCAGTTGCAGTTTAAGGAAACGGCGGTTCAAGATCCTCGGGGTGGCGAGTCGCGGATTCCGGATCGGCAGTTTGCTCAAATCTTCTCGAAGAACATTCTGAAGCAGGGGTTTGCGGAGGCGGCGAGGTCTCAAAGACAAGAAGCACAGGAGACGGTAGAGACTGAGACGGTAACCGAAACGCCTGCTTACAATTACAAGCCTGAGATTGACCGGCAGGATCTGCCAGCGGATATCCGAGGGTATATGGAGTTTAAGGACCAGCATCTCGATGCCCTGGTGCTGGTCCAGACGGCGGATCAGCGGTTCTATGAGACGTTCTTTGACGATGCTCAGCAGCTGGGCCAGGCCCTGGAGTTGATTCTCACCAGTAAGGAGTCAGGGATTCCTGAAGTCGGCAGAGTGGTGGCCGCAGGATTTCCGGTTAAGAGCATGGACAAGTACCTGGAATCCCTGCGACAAAGCAGCTCTGTGGTGCTTGTGGAAGGTGAAAGCCAGGTAACCCTCTATCCTCAAGTAGTTATTGAAGCTGCAGGTTCTGAAACGGTTTCCACTCCTAATGTAGAAGCCTCTCCAGAACCTATTCAGGAAGAGCCTAAATCCCCCAAAGAGGAAGTCCCCGAGTTTCAAGTGCAGAGCCTGTTTGATCTTGAATCCTTTAGCTCATCCCGCTCCAATGACTCCAGTGAAAAGCCGAAGGCAGATCCTACCTGGCAACCTTCCAAAACCAGTGCTCTCATCTATTGAGCAGGATGCTGAAAGCCCATCGCCTGAGGTGGTTACGGCCAGTTCAGCAACACCTCAGCCCGAATCCCCAGCAATAGCTCAGCCAGAAATCCCTCCCCAACCGAGACCACAAGAGGTAGGGGCTTCTCCTCCAAAGCCGATGGCGCTGGAAACTTTACGAACCTGGTACCGGGCGGCTCGGGATCTGGGCCATGACCCACTGCATTTGGAGCAGATTAAGCAGTTGGGCTTGTCGGCCAAGCAGGCGAACGGCAATGGCTTTGAAGTATCGCCAGCGCTCCAACGGGATATGGCTCGGGATTTGGCACTCTACCAGGCTTTCCAGCAGCGGGGGCAGTATGTGGCCCAGGCATCGCAACATATCTTGTCGAGGATGGGGCGAACCCAGGGGGCAGATACCCAGTTTTGCGGCAAAATTTATGAACTCAGGCAAAGCGCAGATCGGCTGGTTGTCAGCAGGGTGAGCCCTCATCCCCAAATCATTCTGGAAATGGTGCAGGGCAACATCCAGCGAACAACCGTTACTCCAGAAGATTGTCAGCGCTTTCAGCGATTTGTCCAGCGAATCGCAACGGTTCAGACTCAAGCTCCCGCCCAATCAGGATTAGAACGATGACTCCACTTGCTCCGCTTCCCGCCGATTACCGTCCCCAGTCCATCGTGATTTTATGTGATGGACAGAAGGCCGTACATGTCGAAGGTGACGAAATGCAGCTCGATGTGGAGTGGTCAGCGGATCAAGAACCTGAGCGGATGGAAATGTTCTGGGATGGGGTGCTGGTCTATGCCCAGGTCAACCGAACCATCACCCTGAACCGATTAGAGCAGGTGACCGGCACTGCCCACCCCATGGATTGGATCTTTCACCCTCAAACGGGTTACGACCATGAACCCTCAGATTTGCGAAACTTTGGAATGGCTTAAACAGCAAGGGTTACCGCCATTGCCCATTGCTCCCGCCCAAGACCCGGAACAATTCCCGGCGAGGAATCAGGACGGCAGCCTAAAGATTGGCCAGAATGGTGCGCCCATTCCGGCCTTTACCGGCAAGAATCCCAGCTTTTTAGACCCTCGTGGAGTTCCTCATCTGATCCGGCATACCCGATACCAGGACCGATTACCGAGTGCCCATGAGTTAGATACCTGGTTCGGTCACCCGGCCAATGGCATTGGGACGCTGGGGGGCTGGCGGGGATTGGTCTGGATTGATGTGGATGTGAAGCAGTTTGAGTCCCAAGCTGCATGTGATTCCAGAATTGCCCAGTGGCTCAATCACTATCCGCTGCTACGGCAGACCTTTACGGAACGAACCCACAGCGGGGGATGGCGGTTTGCCGTCAGGGTTCACGAGAAAACGTTCACCAACTTCTCTCTGGATGGTGCCGGTGGGAGGCACATGGGAGAAGCTTTGGGTCAGGGGCGTTTTACCGTCCTGGCTCCAACGATTGGTCCCAGCGGCAATGCTTACGTCAACCTCAATCGGGCACCACCGGTTTGGGTTGAGCGATTAGACACGGTTGGGCTGTATCCCGTTAGTCGGCGACGGGAGCAAGCCAAATCGTCTCACGTTCGTCCTCGGAGTCAACCAAGACTTGCTCAGCCTGGAGCATTACGGCTCGAAGACCTGGCCACAGCGAAAGCCCAGTCGATTCTGTATGGAGAAAGTCCCCTAGAGTCTCGCTCCCACTCTCTGACTTATGCATTGCGGGAGTTCTATGGCTGGGAGAATTGGGCGGCTCAAAACAGGGTGCCGATGAGTGGAGATGCCGAGGATCTGGCACGACAGGCGGGGGAAGCGCTGGAAATAGATGGCGATCGCATTGAGCGAATTATTCAAAGCCTTCCAGACCCGACTAACTGTGTTCCTGCTGTTGTCTTTGCCGGAGGCGAGATCAGTGCATGGAAACGAATTTGGAAATTAAGTCGTTGTACTTACAATACGTGCTGCCCTCTTGAGATTCAAAAAGTAGTACGGGACGAACTGAAGTCTAACTTTTCTGAAATTCGTCACTTCGCTCATTTAGACAGGACTCAGGGCCAGAACAGAATTCAAGGTGACAACCAGATTTTGCATTTTATACAAAACGCAAAAAACATCCTATATGCTTCTAAGCATTCTAAGAGTATAAACGACAGTGATCGACCTGCTGCCTCTATAAAATATCTTCAAGGGCAGGTTTACCGTATCGAACTAGAAGGCAATCGTCTAACTATTTATGCTAAGAATCGGGGTAAGATTTTTGAGGTAGAGAACAGCAATATCGAAGTTGAAGAGCTAACCAAGCAAGATATACGGCGATTTAGTGCAGAATTGCTACGATTAAAACAAAAGCTCATTTATTTTCAAGAAGGAAAGCCTGGATGTCATCATACCATAGGGCCTGAAATAACGTAAATGCAGCCACTAAAGCTGATTTCCATTTATTCATTAAACACTTACACTTCTCGATAAATATCTACCTTGGTCTCCAGGCATTTTCTCAAGCTCATGTCGTTAACCCCAATGCCGAACCAGCTATCAGGTTTTTGGTAAAAGTCTAATCCTCGACCAATCTTGATGATCCAACCATTATCTAAACGAATTTCCCTGTCGTGGAGGTTCTCATTCAGGTGAATATCCAAAACAACATCAACCTCTAGTAAGCTTTGCTTTAAGTCGTTGAGTTTATCTTGAATTTCAGCAATTGGAGTTTCATCATCAAAACTGGTTGTTAGCTTAATTTGCTTGACAGTACCTGCTTTAACAACAGTCTCACAGAACCGTACAAAATTATGAATCTGATGGGGTGCCCGAATGTAGGGATCTTCAATAACAACCTTCTTTGCCCCCTGGAGATAAGGCCCCAGGATAGAATCGTAGCTGTAGCCGGTATCCCCGTAATAAATGGTGTAGTGTTGCTCCTGCAAAGCCGGAGATTCTGGTTCTACTGTCTCAGAAACTTGCCGTTGGGGCTTATCTAATGGCGGCTGAGGTTTGACAGGTTCAACCTTTGCTTCTTCCTCAATACCAAAACGAGCCGGATTTTGGGTAGCCGGTGCATTTTTCGACTCTGGGCAAAAGACGGTGACTTCCTTGCCACTGGCACTAAAGTAAGACAACCCAATGCGTGCAAACTCGTCATCGGGTTTGCGCTTATTCATCTGCTCCTTGACCCGGCGACGAGCTTCCACCGCATAAGCAACGTATTCTTCAAACTCTTCGTCGGTTGGGCTAACGGTTGGATGCAAGATCTTCAGGAAAGCTGCTACCGTTTTTTTGATGCCCTTTTCATCACGCCCTTCAACAGCAGAACCGAGCTTGATGCGCTTGGTGACTTCTTCGTAGCGATTGGTGTGTTGAAAGACATAGTGAAAAGCCTCAGCCAGATAGTCGGTGATGAAGCCGTAGTCATTCGTCAGATACTCGCTACTGTTTTTGGGCATCTCCCAGCCCGGCAGGTAGCAGGCAAAGCGGTCCATCACCGCCAGGTCAAACTGAGCTGGTAAGGGTTGAAACAGATCGTACTGACTGGAATTCACGATCTGCTCAATGGACATATCGATATTGCCTACAAAGGCCAAACTGGCATCAGCGATGACCTCAATACCTCGAGAAAACCGGCCATTCGCCATAAAATCTTTCATGATTTGAATGGTGTCTGGATCTTTGATTTTGATGCCTCCAACTTCGTCAAAGGCGACGGTATCCCAGAAGCCCACCAGGCCGACTTTTCCTCGGGCATTGTTGTAAAACAGGGTGGCTTTGGTGGCCTGTCCTCCGCTGACCAGGGTGGAATAGGGCGAAAACTCACTAAAGAAGTAAGACTTACCCGTTCCTCGTGGTCCCAGTTCAATGAAGTTGTAGTTGGGTTCCACCAGAGGGGCTAACCGGGCAATGTAGTGGAGTTTTTGGCGGGGGGATAGCTTGTCGGGTTCGAGGCCAACGGTGCGGAGAATAACCGCCATCCATTCATCCCGAGTGAACTCCTCGCTGCCTTCGGCATAGGCATCAAAGTCAAACCGACTCAGCTGAATCGGGCGCAATTCTTCGATGTAGAAGGCGTAATCGTCTTCTTCAATATCGTTGTGGGCAATGGTGACTTCGGCCCAGATACCTCCTTCCAAAACACGGTCATTATCACGGTAGAACTGCTGGCTGATGGCGATCCGCTGGGAATTGAAATTTTCTAATGCGGCCCAGTGGCGCTTCTCCTTTTCCACATAGCGTACATGGACTTTATCGATAAACCGATAATGTCCTTTGGTAGCCACTTTAGATTGAGCTGCATTGGCTTCATCGGGGCGAACGTAGTTGTCCTGTAGTGTGGCCAGGACGGCTTCCATACCCGCGTCTATTTCGACCGGGTCATCGCTGGCGCAGTACTTGGCCAGCAGAAATTCCAGCACAAAGGTGGGGACGTTGGTTCCCTTTTTAATCCGGTGCAGCAGATCCTTGCGGACGACCTTGCCCTCAAAGATATCGTTGAGCTTCTGATCGAGCTTATCCATAGGATCTAGACAGTGTAGTCGGTTTCGAGGTTGAGGCTGGCATAGACCCTGAGGGTATTAGGATCGAGGGCCTTGACGGTAAATTTACCCTCAAATGCCGCCTCCATTCTCAACACAATCTGTTTGGTTTCATGGGGAAAGAGGGTGATGGTGCGGGTTGCAGGGTTCACATCTTCGCTGGGACGGGGTTCTCCGACGACTTCTCCATTGGTGTCCTGGGCTTCGAGCAAAATTTCGCAGGAGCTGGATTGGGCAAACAGATTGCCGCCTAAGGCGACATTAATGCGAGGCAGGCGGGTAGTAATACGTTTGGAAGCTCGCTTGTAGCTCAATTCCACCTGGAAATCTTCGAACCCTGCCGGTTCGTCCTGTTCAAGTTTGACCACCAGCACCGGCACAATGGCCTCTGCCAGAGACGCTCCCCCATGGAAGTAATCGTAGCCTGCTTTATAGGGAGCCATGGTTTTAGGCACCGCCGCCTGGGCCAGGTTGGTACGAATGCCCAGCTTATCGGTACTCAGGACGATGTTGTCGGTATCGGCAGTCCCGTCTCCCAGCAGCATTCGGTCATGGGCGACGTAGGGCCAGTTGCCCTTGGGCTTATTGCAGACATCACCAGGCCCGGCCTGGACGTTCAGGTAAAAGCCGTGGTCGCTGACGATAATCGCTTCGTGGAAGCCAAGGTCTCCCAGCTTTGATAGGGCTACTCGAATTTGCTTCAGGGTTCTGGGCACCAGGCTCAGGATTTCTTCGGGGGGGTTAGATTCCAGGGGCCTGTCTATTTCTGTGCTCCGCAACACCAGCAGGTCTACGGTGGGGTCAATGTTGGGGCGTTTCGGCTTGATGAAGTCCCGCAGGGTGATCTCGGCAAAGCGATCGCCAAACTGCTTACGGAGATAGCTCATCCGCTGGGCCAGATTCCCCACCGCTGTTTCGCCGATACGAGGCACAAGCTTGCTCTGCTCAACCTCTAATGTCAGGCTGTTGTGGGCATCAGGCAGTAGGCTGGCCATGCCTACCGTGGTTATGGTGGGGAGTTGGGCGCAGGCGGTGTGCATCTCGACGATGCCAACGTCGGTCAACAGCTTCTCTAGTTCCACGCCTAATTCATACCGGAGAGCGTCAATCAGCAGATAGGCGACTCGGTGCCCCTTTTCGCTGAGGCGGGGAGCTAAGAAGCGCTTGAAGACCTCTACATTGGCTAAACGGCCCGACGGGGGCCACCCTTCTTTTTCAAGGTGTCTAACAAAGTGGGTTTGAACTTTGTCGATCAGGTTGCGGTATCGCTTACCAGCAACTGCTACGACAGCCTCTAAATCTTCGCTGAGGTCCAGCAGGTTCCCCAGGCTTTCTTCGAATTCTCGCTGCCGTTGATCGACCTGTCGTAAGCTCTCTACGTAAAAGTTGATCAGGCTCTCCTGGCTGCGGCTATGGTCTAAAAGCTGCCGGTCAAAATCCTCACAAGTTACGATGAGGGTCAGGGCGGCTTGAATCAGGGACCACTGTTCCTGGTTTTCTCCTTTGGTGCGCCAGATAGACTGGCTATGGCGCAGCAGCAGCTCCCGAGGAATGTCGAGTTCACCGTTAACAATGCCCTGTACTGCCCGGGTCAGAAAGGTTCTTTCCTCGAAGGGGAAGGTGTTTAGGTTGCCCAGGTCTTCGATATCAGCACAAACGGCAGGCAGGTTGAGTTCGGCCTCAATGGCCTCGGCTCGCTCTAAGTATTGCTCCTGGTAGCGCTGGTCGTTGCGCAGTCGCTCGCACAGGTCGCAGACAATGGGTTCGGCTTCTGGAGGGGCACAGGGCACTGCCCCCAGGGCATCGGGCAGGGGTACGGGCAGATCAAACACGAACTCGCTGAACAGCACGAACCGCCACAGTTCGTCGGCAATGGGTCCCCAGGTTTGGGCACGGGTCTTGAGATTTAAGCCCAGGGTGGCTTTGAAAAAGTCTTTTGCCTCGGGCAGCCAGCCATCTTGAGACTTCAAGGCCTGGGACTGGGCTTCGGTGGGCACTAAGAAGGCAATCAGAATATCAACGGAGGAATTGGCCTGCAGGGTTGTTCGCAGTTGGGGCCAGCTGATGCCGCCACCCACAGCGTCTATGGCGGCGAAAGGAGGGTTGGGATTGTCGTTGAAGATGCGGCGGATTTCAGTGTTGTGCTCTGGCTTGGCCCTGAGGCAGAGGTTGAAATACTCGTCGCCGTCGTTTTCGGGGAATTGGGCACCGCACTGCACGTAAAGGGCGAAGGGGTCTTTCTGTTTTTGCTCGTCGGTGGTGGGGGCTGCTTTAGGGATGTAGACCACCATGCCCCGGAGGTCTCCGGTGGAAAGCTGCAGGAAGGCGGTTTGGGCACTTTCGCGGCTCTCGATGCTGCTGTGGGAGGTATCGATAACGGTGATTTCGTCGTTGGCCAGGTCGAGGCAGAGGTCCTGGTAGCGCTGGTCGGGATCGTAGACGACCAGGCACTCTTTGTCTTTGAGGCGGTGTTTGAGGATGTCGTCTCGGATGAAGTCAGCGATACTCATCAGTAAAAAGATAGTGCATTAACAGCAAGAAAAGACCTGGCTAAGCAATCACTTCAATTAGAAAGAATTAAAGTCCACAAAATTTCTGAGACAGCTAAACCAGCCTAAGCTCTCTCAAAAAACTAGAAGGTTGTTGAGATCGGGTATCTCCCCATGGCATCATTTTGGATTGAGGATACGAAAAGTACAAAACCCGTCGGGCTCTAGTGATAGCTACAAAGAGGTTGCGACGCTCTTCATCCAAAGCCTCTCCAGTAGTAGCTCTATAATCAGGAAAAGTTCCTTCAGTCATACCTGGAATAAAAACCACCTTAAATTCAAGCCCCTTTGCTGAATGAACAGTAAGTAGAGCAACACCTTCCTGCTTAGATTGCTGCGTAGTACCCATCGCGACTTGACTAAGAAATGAAGATAAGCTGCAGTTTCCTCCTTTTTGAGAACGAAGGAAAACATCCCAGTGCTTTCTCCATAATTGCGTGTCATGCATGATCAGAGCTTTTTCTTCTTCTCTGACCTTAGAATCAGCATAATTGTCCAGAACATCTAAAGCACTTCTGAACTGACAATTATGACTTTGAGGATTCCATCTCATCGCTTGAATAGCATTCCAGATGTGAGATCCGTGAGAGGCTGAGTGTTTGCATAGCTCTGAGACTAAGTTGCTGCTATGAGTATACGTTGTTTTATCAATATCTAGATCAGGTCTAACTTTCCATCGATTTCGTAAAATGTTTAGATGAAAGCGATCTTGTGGATTTACAAGTAGTTTTAAGCATAATTCGAAGTCTTTCAGTAAATCCGATTCACTTTCTTCTTGAATAGAAAGTTGCTTGTAAAAGGGTATCCTTGCATCTTGGAGCTCTTTCTCAATCGCAGACAAAACATATCGAGTTCTACCCAAAATGGCAAAGTCTCGAAAGGATAAGTCTTTTTCTTCTATCTCTGGGTGCCCATTCTCATTGAGCTTTACCAGAGTTTCCAGAATTATTTCTGCTTCATGTTTTTCATTTTGAGCAGATAATAAGCCAATTTCGCCCTCAACTGGAAAGACAATATCGGATCTAAAAGATGAAAAAAGCATTCGAGCAGTACTAACGACTGAATTAGAAGAACGGAAGTTGACTTTTAGCTCTATTTTCTGGGCTTGGAAATCTTGCAAGAAAAGATCAAGATATTTGGGATCTGCTCCAGTCCAACCAAAAATGGCCTGCTTGGGATCTCCAACCATCATTACATTGCGATAGGAATCACCACATAATGCCTTAATAACTTGGTATTGAGCTTCATTTAGATCTTGAGCTTCATCCACACAAATATATCTATACTGTCTTCTATAAAAGTCAGCTATTTTTGGCCTATCAGTAAAGAGTTTATAGGTCAACATCAACAAGTCATCGAAGTCAATGCTATTTGAAGCTCTTAGAGATTGATCATAAAGTTCATACACCTCACGATGGATAGGTTCTTCAATTGCCTCAGGCGGCATCAAGTTCTTCTTTGCTTTATCAATAGCACCTAGCCATTCACCTAATTTCCTGTTTTTCTGTTTTGCGTCTTGACAGTTCTCCAAGTGGTCAAATAAAAACGGGTCTTTTAAGACAGCCTCTAACAATAACTGTTTACGGTCTTGGTTAGATTCAAGAATATTGGGACGTCTGTCGATACCTACAGCTTTACCACGATTAGATAGGACCTCTAGGCAAAAGCTATGTAGAGTACCAATAAAAGCTCTTTCGTGTATATTAGGAAATTCAATTAAACGATCTCGCATTTCATTCGCAGCTTTATTAGTAAATGTAAGAGCAAGAACCCTAAAATGGCCCTCTCCTTCAGATAGCAAACGGCGAATTCGCTCTGTTAGGACTCTAGTCTTACCGGCACCTGGACCAGCTACCACCAGAAGTGCCCCCTCTCCAAAATTGACGATTCGTGCTTGGGTTTCTGAGAGCGATATCTTCATGAGAGCCTAAACCTCGCTACTTCTAGACAAACTCAAGTCATCAGCAATTTTATCGAGTAGTTGTTTGATCTTACCTGGAAAACGTCGAGATTGGTCAGTTAGGTTTAAGATGCTTTGTGCTAAAGGCAATCCATACTGTGTTTTTCCTTCAGAAAGTATGTCCATTAGGGCATTTCTATCACCATTAGGGCATTGATAATCTCTTATAACGTTACGCTTTTTCCGTTGGCCATGCATCCTTGTTTTATAGTCACCGAGAAAATCTTGCATATTATGGAACGAGTCCAGCATTGATTTAATAGCATCATCATAATTTTCATCTATCAAATAGGATTCAAAATTCTGTTCGGAATTCAAAACAATAATATTACTTTCCGAAGAGTAGTCAGATATGCCAACTTGGTTCAATGCCGAACTAAGCTTCCTCAAAGGATCTTGCTCAGCATCAGAGAAAATATACCAAGGAATACTGAAGCTAGAAGCTAGTCTAAGGAATGGTAGATAGTTACCCGCTCCACCAACACCGATAAAACTTAACCCTAAGGCGTTAGGTAATAAGCCAAAGTATTGTCTTCCAAACTCAGGTAATGCTTGCTCCTCCGTTTCACCTTCAAAAAGGACAATGCCTCTGGCATAGAGAAGATCTCCTCTTGTATTCATGACCATACGGTCAATTTTGCGAATATCCTCCCCTGACAATGATGATGTGTCAATTTGCGTGACTATTGTCTGTGACTGCTCTTTTCGGAAATGACGAAATTGTGCAATCTTTGCTTGGCTGGCAATATAAGGAGAATGAGTACTAACGATACATTGACCAGGAATTTCTTCGGTTTGTTTAAAGAGTGCCCTCTGTGCCTGTGGATGAAGGTGAGATTCAGGTTCTTCTAAACCCAAAAAAGGATGGATGCGATTCTCCGAAAGATTTCCCTGCTGCCATGTCATATAAGCTCTAAAAGTGAGTAAAACGGCCAGACTTCTCGTGCCCATTCCATGCTTCGAAAGCGGAAAGCTTTGTGCTCCTAAAGTTGCAAAATTGATATCTGATCCCTTACTCAAGTTTCTTATAGATCGAGGAATTGGATCAATTTTAATACTCCCTCTTTCACAAGAAATGGTTTTATCAATATCAGACAAAAAACCTTGCACATGTTGTAAAACCTGGCACTTTCCTGAAATCTCATCATTCAAGTTCAATAACTTTTCTTCTAGAAGACTAACTTCTTCATCCGTTAGGTCGAAATCAGAAACTAATTTATTCCAGAATGATCCCTTTTTATAAATTTCATCTTGAATATCTCTTTTGGCATCCATTAGGTAAAGAGCCATAGGCTCCAACTGTCTCGTACTAACTGTACCGGCAACCTCTTTGACTCTAGAATCCTCTAACTTATCTGGATCTTTTGACCAGCTTTGAAGAAATTGTCTCTCTGTTGAAAATTCTCGCCGCTCCTCATTCCAAAAACCTCTGGTTCTGATTCCAACAAAATCATCATCTGAATCGTCCTGTGAAATTCCATTTCCCCATAGCTCTATCCAAAAACTTCCCTCAGGGAAAACATCAACTACATTGCCAATTCGATCAACAGGGCGAATAAGGATATCAATTATTACTTCTCTATCTCTGGGGGTTGATCGTTCACCTATATCTAGGAATATGTCATCTTGAGTAATACTTCTTCTTCCAAAGCCAATAGCTGTATGAATAGCATCTAGAAAGCTTGTTTTACCTGAGTTATTTTCACCTATTAAAATATTGACTCTATCTAGTTCTATACTCACCTGCTTAAGAGAGCGAAAATTATATACTCGAACTTCTTTGACTAAGATACCGCTGGTGCAGAGAGCATCTGTCATTTACCTTTCCCCGAAAAGTCTGGACGCTGTAACTGTGCTAAAGACTTAGATGTACACCTATAGTCAACAACTACAAACCTATTTTGCCCAATAGTGCAGAAACTTCTATCCGTTTTCAAGGAAAGTGACTCTTAAGTTTAAACTATCTATAAAAATAGGTCTGTTAAATATCAGAGCTTTTGAGGGTAAGGACTTTAGAAGAGTTGCCATAGATTTGGAATCTACGAAACAGCGATTAGCAGCGGTCATAAATCTCGTCTCGGGTCAGGGGATGAAATTGACGGACGGGAATGGGGTGAGACAGAAGATAGGCAATGCTCCCCTCTTCAACATCCTCGGTAGCGGTCCTGGAAGGTTCAGGAGCAGCAGGGCCGACCAGCTGCTGGTCAACCAGTTGCAATAATTGAGTCGCGAGTTGAAGTTGTTCTTTAAGGGACAGTTGGGTTGCTTCCCTGAGCAGTTCTTGAAGCGTCATACTATTGCCAGCTCTCTAATCACAATGGACATCCCGACTGGGTTGAAGTTTCATGCGTCTTCGCCTAACCAAAACTTATCGGGTAGTGGAGCATCAAAGTCATCGGCCATCTGGTAAAAGGCACCTTCATGTAACCCAGGAGTCCGCTTTTTGAGCAGGGGTTGCAAAGTTTTCTGGCGCAGGAAGGCAGCGAAGTCGAGAACTTCTTGCTGCTGAGCCGGGGTAAGGGCGCGAACTTGCTCCAGTAGAGCTTGCTCTATGGTTGCCTGATCTGTACTCATGAGTCCTCCTGGAGTAAGGGGTTTGCCTCAATTATGGAATATCTGCCGGGTTATGTTCGGCGGCGGCGGCGGTTGGTGTTGGCCTCTGTCGGCTCCTCATACAACTCCTCCAGGTCGTGGGCGATGGCCAGGGACTTATCCCCCTTACACTTCGCCCGCACCCGATCGGGCCAGATGGTGTAGGCCAAATGGGCCCAATCGTACTCACCCTGGCCCAGTTTCTTCCAGGTGCCTTTGAGTTTGGTCTGCCACTTTCGCAGGCCGAAGAGTTCCCACAGGGGGGCAGCGGTGATTTGTACCCCATCGTTGAGGTTGGGCTTCCAGGGGAGCTGGGCGATGCGCAGCAGTTCATCGCGGAACTCGATGAGTTCTAGCTCCAGGTCTTGCATGGTTTCGAGGCGTTTTTCTTCGTCGCGGGTGCGATCGCTTTTACTGCGGAGCTGGGTGGTGACCTGGTTAACCTGGTGCAGCTTGGGCTCTACAAAGTCGTTGATGCAGGTATAGAGGGTCTGGTCGGTGAGGCGGTGGTAGTAGAGCCAGAGGGTGTAGCTGCCAGAGCGGGTAGAAAGGGGCCAGTAGATGGGGGCATAGCGGCGACTCTTAGAGTAGCGGCTGAGGTGCTCGGCAAAGAAGGAACTGGATCGGGCAAAATACTCCCGCAGGCTGGAGCCTCTGAGCACCTGACAGGCTTCTTGCTCGATGTCTCCGGCCTGGTCCCCCCAAATCAGGTCGAGCACCTGGCGGATGCGGGTAACGATGTCGTTGGAGTGGCCTTCGTCGTCTACCAGGATGCCGTTGAAGGGGATGGTGATGGGGTAGTTGGGGGGGAGGTCAGCTTCGCTGATGGGGGGGAGGTGGTGGGTGGTGGGATGGTGGGATGGTGCGGTGGTGGGTTCGGCATTCTCCTGGCTCCTGACTTCTGGCTCCTGACTGCTTTCTACCACCAACATGCCGGGGGAGCAGGCGGGGAGGGGATCGAAAGGTTCCGGTTCGGGGGGATGGTCTCGTTCGCCAGTGGCGAGGCGCAGGTCGAAGCGACCAAAGGCTACACCGAGGGCATATTCAATCAGGCCATGCACCAGGGAGGGCAGGTCGGCCCCTTCCACGGCATCGTCTTCGTCGTCATCGTCGGAACTTTCGGCTTCTCCTTCTGCCTTCTGCCCTCTGCCTTCTGCCTTCTCTGCCCCCACTTCTTCGGGGCTAATGCCATACAGCTCAAACGCCAGGGCATCGATTTTGGTCTGAATGTCGGCTAGCTCTTGCTCGGTGGCGGCGACGGTGTCGGCCCAGGCTTGGGCACAATCGCTGAGGGTGGCACCCTGGACTTGCAGGAGAGCAGGCAGGATGAAGGCGTGGGAGGTTTGGGTAATGGTGTCGAGATTGCGTTTGAGAGACCAGGCGCGATGGGCGAGGGGGGCAAGAATATCTGTTTCTTTTGATGCTAGGTCGGGAACGGGAGTTCGCTGAATAACACCAACCTCGTAGGAGCCGAATGCCATTTGAAGCTCAACTAACTCACAGAAGATTGAGCTATTGGTAATTGCCAGGAGTGCTAACAAATCCTTTGAAGGATCTCCTTCTATAAAAATTGCAGGCCCTTTACTACCAAAAATACACTGACCAGGCAAAGCTCTCATGGAAAGTCCCTTTTGACTTCTACAAGGCCAGTTGATTCCCGGTCGGAAGAAGAAATCAACTGAGGCAGGACGGACTAATGGTCTGTGGGATGTTCCAAGAAAACCTTTATAAGACTGTATCGAAAAGTCCCAGTCAACAAGAAGATGAATATCTGAGTAGTATCGATTGAAAGAGCCTCCTTTTTGTAAAGGAGTCCACTCGCTGGTAGAGTTTTTATCTTTTTTATACGGGACTTCCCAAGAAGTTCTGATGAATCTATCATTATCAGCTACAGGATTTGTTATTCGGGCTAATCTTCCTTCAGTTTCAATCTTACTTTTAGCAACGAAGGTTCTTAATGCCTTTTGAGAAACCCAATATGAAAAGGGAGATCTTGGAACTAAATTAAACGACTCAGGATTCACCGCAAACGCTTCTGGCGTTGGGTTGTGGGGCAGGGCGGCAACGGCTTCTTGTAGGGCGGTGCCTTTGTCTTCGGCATCGAGCAGGCGGAAGAAGAGGGTGTTCATGGGGGTGGGGGGTGGATGGGTGGGGCAGTTTTGAGTTTTGAGTTTTGAGTTTTGAGTGGAGGGGGAGTTAGGGGAACGGAAGGGAATTGAGGGTGAAGGGTGGAGGGTGGAGGGTGTAGGGAACTAGAGGGAAAGTTCTTGTTCCAGGAGGGTAATCAGGTCAGGGATGCCGAACATATGGCTGGGTAAGACGTTGTCTTCTTGATTAACATGCACATGGTGGGGAAACGTCTCAATATTGGGAAAATGGGGCGCGTTGTCCCAGCGCTTTTTGAGCTGCTGTTGCTGGGCATCCATCCACTGATAGCGATAGCGCTGTTGCTCGATGCCACTATTGCCGATGTAGAAAAATTCAGAGGCTTCAACAAAATCCCCATTTGCTAATATCAGTCGCACTCGGAAGTGTCCTCGGTCGGATAAGGCCATTTCGTTAACAATCTGCCACTCCTGCACAATTGGACTGCGGGTTAGAGCTGCTTTAATGGTCGCCAGATAGTCAGTGGGAGACATTTTGGCTTAGCCTGCCACTGGCTGGGGCTGCAGCATTTCATAGAAGCCTGCCCACTCAACATAGTCGGCAGCGTCTCCTAGCTCACCCGTCAGGAACTGTTGATAAAACTGTTCGCTGGTCATGCCGTACTGCTGTTCGTAGTGATGCAGTTTTTCGTGAATCTCATCACGGGTTTGTGCGTCCTGGATACGCCTCAGCAGTAGTTGACGCTCTTCTAGGGAGAGCGAAAGGATGGTTTGAACTAACCCATCAATCAGTTGATTATTCATCGAGTTTCACCTTGACTCAGAGACTTCATAGCCATCCTTTTTCAGTGAGATGCTGCAGGTCTTCTTGAAAATCGGCAACATCATAATGAACACAGATGCCACGATCGGCGATCAATCGCTGGAAACAGATTTGCGGCATCCCAAGAATTTCACTGGCTTTGCCTAAGCTCAGTTTGTCTTGCTGAAATAGAAGGATGATAATTTCCAACAAAAGATCCGCTTCAGATAAGCCACTGGCTCTAACAATGTCGTCTGATATGACTAAGCTCATCAGTGTTAATCTCCCAAATACTCTAGAAAAGCTGCTGGTGTAATAATTTGTGTACCATGGGAGTACTTAAGATTCAGCAAGTCGCTATCTAAAGAAATGACAAAGTCTGCCTTCGCTTCATAGGCAGCAGCAATGAATTTGTTGTCATTCGGATCAATATCATCCAGCATGGTTGCTTCGTAAACACCTGGAATTCTAAGGGCAATTAGGCTGATAATCTCAATTAATTCCTCTATAACAGTACCTGCAATACCTCGCCGCCGAAGCACAATCACAAGCTCTCTAATTAATTGAGGAGAAGTGACTAATATAAATAACCCTTGTTTCCACCTCTCCAAAAGCTGAAAAGAACTTGATTCAGGATTTTGGCTTAATGTCCCAGCAACAAAAACCGAAGTATCTATGACGACTTTAAGCACAGTAATGGCCTTTACTCTTGTTGATGCTTATTGATGCTTTCAGCCATCCGCTGACGGATCATGTCAAACCGCTGCCAAATCGTCTCTGGAGATTGGTAGGAGGCTTGTTGAGCACGGGCAATACCCCTGGCGATAATTTCATCTGCTTCACGCAGTTCCGCCTCAGTGGGTGGACTAACTACCTGATTTTGCAGGATCTCAATAAACGCTAAGACATCTTGCTGCTGGTTAGGTTTCAGGCCTCTAAATTTTTCGGCAACCACTTGTTCTAAATTCATAGTTAGCTCCAGGCAATAGGCACTCTGCTACATATACCAAGTCCAGATCGAAATCTGGAGTTTTCTCTAAGGTAAAACTTCACTTCTGGACTTGGACAAGGTTTATACATCTTCTTCCTACTCATCGCTTCGACAAGCAATAGGCGGCTGTCTCTACCATAGCGGCATCCAGCACACCGTAGCCCAGGTCAGCAAATACCGTTGGCTGGGCTTCCTTCAGCAAAATCTCCTCCCGCCATTTTTGAAACGAAGAGAGAAAGAACCCCGTTCTTGACGTAATCGCCCCCAAATGGCCAGAGGCTTCCAGCAGCTGCAGACCCCGCTCTACAAAAGCGGCATAGACATCATTCTTGGTGCGAGGATACGCCGAAGACAGCATCGACCGGGTTTGCAGGCTACCTGCTCCAAAAGGCGGATTCATCAGCATAACGCTGTAGCTCTTGCGGCACAGATCAATAAAAGCAAACCCCCGCACCGCATCTTCGGCAAACAATCGCCGCTGAAACCGTCCGGTGCCCTCGGCAGTGGCCGCATAGCGCTCCAGGGCACCGTAGATGGCATCTTCGACCTGCAGCCAGAAGCGATCATCGGTGATATCGCCCACCGCCAGGGCCAGGGATTGCTGCTTGGGCTGGTCAGCTTCGACATCGATCAGCTTCAGCTGTTCCCCCTCGGGGCGACTGAGCCACTGCTGCTTGGCCTCCTGAATGTCATCGCTGATTTCCCGTTCAATGGGCAGCAGAGAGCCCGCCTCACCGGCCAGCTTCATCGCCTCAAAGACCCGCTGCACCAGCTGCCCCACCAGCCGCTCTTCTGGGGTGTCGGATAAATAGCTGTTGATGAACTCCTCCAGGAGGGGTGCTTCGCCGGGCATGGGTTCTGCACACACCACATTAGACCGGGAAATGCGGGGCCGATCTTTGGGTTTTAGCCCCTGGCTGTGCCAGCTCTTTTGTGCCCGTAGCCACAGCGATAGCCCAGCAATTTGAGCCGCCCGGGGGTCGATATCAATACCGTGAATGTTGTGTTCGATGATCAGTCGGGGAATTTGCCGCTGGAACTCGGCATAGGCTTCTTCTCGGCTGACCGCTGGCCATTCTTCGAAACTCCATGCTGCGGTTTCACGGATCAGCGCTTCCCCGGCTTCGGGGGTAAAGGCTCCCGTTTGAAGCACCTTTTGGTAATCAAACTCGCTCAGCTTGGCCCTAAACCGATAGGGCACCCGAAACTTTGTTGATGAGTCGATCAGGTAAGGCTTGTCGGCCAAAACACCGTCGCCACCATCGGGCTCAGCAGCGACAACAATTTCGGCGGTGTCAAACGCCACCGGCTGGTTTGAGTAGTTCGAGTAAGGTGATTTCGATTGGTCTGGACGCACCGTTTCGGGTCGAATGGATGCCGCAGACCGATAGCCAAATTCCTCAGCCGAAATCAGCTGCTTCTCCCAGGCTTCGCGGTAGATCACTTCGTACAGATCAAAGGCATAGAGGCCAAAATGCATCGACCCACAGGCCGGGTCTAGCATCCGAATTTCACGGGGGTCTTTAAGCGGGCGAAAGGGAATATAGACCGGCTGCTTCAGCAGTTCCTCCTGGGAAATGTCGGCATCAGCATCTTGCAACTGCTGTTTCAGCGCTGTGTACAGGGCCAGAATGGTAGACCAGGCATCTTCACTATCTTCGGGACTGTAGCCATAGTGCCGCCAGCGACGCTGTTCAAAAAACAGGCACAGCCAGAGTTCCAGAGAATTCCCCTCCCACTTGCCAGTGCTTTGATAGTTTTCGGCAAGGGCATTGGCAATGTCGCCACAGTGGCCCAATTCCAGAGCCTCTGACAGCTCATAGCCGTTGATGCTGAGAGCCAATACCTGCAGATCATCCCAGTTGGGATGGTCAGGCAGCGCAGAAAAATCCCCCTTCAAAGCTTTGGCGATACCAGGATGCATATGCCCAAAGGACCCGCCGTATTCTGGCGAAAGAAAAATTTCCACAGGTCGCCGTACCAGATACCGGCAGCTCTCCTTTAGAGCTGTCTGCCCCTGGGTCATCTCGTACCAGATGCGGCCCAGGGTGTTGTCGGTTAAAAATTCCACCACATAGCGTGGGGTAAAGAACTGGTTCCGCACCGCCAATTCCCGACTGTTGCGGGGGGCAGACGACTCACTGCGCATCTGCCGCCGTTCTTCCTGAGAGTTGAAGTACTGGTAGATCCAGCCGATGGTTTCGTCTTCGGCCCACAGGTCCGCCAGTTCTGGGTCGTTAATCAGCTTCAGCAGTTCCAGCAGAGCGGTTTCCCTGGGAAAGAGTCGCCCCATGGGTGAGAAGCGGTCGAACAAGACCGGCAGGTCAAGGGCAAACTCGTCAAACAAACTGAAGAGATAGGCCTGGTAAGCATCGCCAGTTTCCCCCAGGCCAGAGCCAGCCAGCCTTCCGTAAAGCTGGAACCCCTGGGAGTTATACCCCTCTGAAACGGCCTGAATCAGTAATTCTCGGGCTTATGCCATGCGCAGGGCCGCCAGCCGGTTTAGCACGGTAAAGGCCTGTTCCCGCACAATTCGCTCCAGCAGGGCTTCGTTAGATGCGGCTGGGTTGCTGGCCTGGTAATGCTCAAGGGTAACCCGTAGAATTCTGGCGGTTTCTCGTCGCCGGTCATCCAGGTGGGCCAGTTTTTCCAGGGGAGTGACCTTGCCAGAGCCTGGGTCTAACCCGTAGTCGTTCTGCAGTTGACGGGTAAATTCTTCGGTCAAGAGTTCGCGAGCATCGCTGACAAAGCTTTGCAGTCGGTTTCGAGTTGCCTGGTCAAATGCCATAAACCTGTCTCACTCCTCGATTTCAATAGTGACATCGAGTTGGGTATAACCGCCTGCGGACTCCCGAATGCTTTGAAGTTGGTTCAGTACCCTGATTAACGCATCTACAGAACGAATGCGTGCCGGAATACTAACTGAGTATTGGGGGTAAGTGTTGTCATCCTTACAACTGGGTTTATCACCTAAATCAGTCTTGGCTTTTTTCTGACGCTGGTTTTGAGCCAGTTGCTGAATATTGTTCTTTTGTTGTTCCAGGGTCATGTTAAGGGAGTACTCTCGCCCCAACAGTTCCCGCAGTCCTCCCAGGGTTTCCGGGCAATCCAGCAAGAGTTTGTCCAGCTCAGCTCTGATATTGCTCTGTTCTTCTGCGGTCAACTGCGCCCAATCCACAGAACGAGCCAGGTCATCTGCCCCCTGCTTCACCCGCTGTTGCTGCTGAACGGCCAGTTCCCTCACCGCATCCCTGACGCAGGTTTGCAGCCTGGTCAACAGGGTATTGAAGTCCGCTCCATGGCAGAAAAAGTCATCTTTGCTGAGTCGCTGCTCCAGAAGAGATAGATCAGCGTCCAGATTTTGGCGCAGCGCCCCTGGCACCCCGGTATTGGGCAAAAGGTTTAACTCTCGCTGGTAGGTCTGCAGTTGCTGAATGGTGCTTTCCAGGCCATTCTCCAGGACTTTGGTCACCTCCCTGGCCCATTTGAGGTTGTCGTAGAGGGCAGAAGTCTCACCCCCCAACCGTTCAGGCGCGTCGGAGGCATCTGATAGTAGGACATCCGCCAGTTCGTCATTCAGGGAACTGAGCCGGTCTGCTCCGGCAACGCCTAAGTTGGCGAGCTTGGCCCCCAGGGGGCTGAAGTCCCGCTGGTATTTGGGAAACTGCTTCAGTGCAGCTTTAGAAATCTCCTGCTCCAGAGGAATGACTGTTTCGCCAATCAGGTCCGTCAGTCGCTCACAAGCCCGAGCCAACACTTCCATGGGGGGCCGGTAGTCTCGCAGCCCAACACCGACTTTCCCAAAGCTCTTGTTAGTCTTCAACGCATCAATGGCTTGTTGACCGACGGTTTTCACTTCCCGCCCAGAAATCCTCAGGGTGATTTCTCCGGCCACCAGCATGGCCGACAGAATGTAGCGCAGGGTATCTGGCGACCAGCCAAAGGGCGGAGCCCCAAAGTGATCACTCAGCCGCTTTCCTTCAACGGTGCCGTTGCGATCGATATAATCACGAATGCTGACAATGGCCTTTTGGCTGGTTTGAATTTGGGGTTGCCCACTCACCACCTGCACCAGATCCAGCGGGTCCAACGCAGAGGTAATGGCAGAAAGGTTTCCCTGCTTCAGGAATTTCTCGGCCAGGCTGGTCTCGGCGCGGGTCGGCGCTTCGCTGTAGCGGTCAAACACCTGCTCGGCCACTTCTCCCAGTTGTTTGCGAGCCGCTTCCTGCAGCGTTGATCCGAGGGCCGAAATTGCGGTCATCTGCCCCCTGAAGACAAATGACCCCTGCATTAGCGCCTGCTGCAGCTTTTGTTGAAGAATGCCTTTGAGCCGGTCTGCTCGATCAATCTGGTTTTTACAGTAGTCGCGCACCTCCTGGTCTGGGTCATTGCGATGGAGTTCTTGAATCCGCTGGCAGCGGTAAATGTCTTCTGCCAGGGTTTGGGCTTCGGCATCGGTACGGCCCAGGGCATAGATAGTGTTTTGCGCCTGCCGCTGGCGAGACTCTTCCACCGTGGCCGAACGCACCGCTTCATACTCAGTCGCTTCCACGAAATGGGCCAGGGTTTGAATGGGATACTGGTCTCCCGCCAGGCTCTGAACACTGCTACCGGATAGCACCTTTAAGCCAGATACCACCTGTAAGCTACCCAGCAGGGTAGAGCGGGGCAGTGGGTCAAAGCATTCCCGCAGTGCCCCATTGAGAATGTTGCGCACATCCACAGACCGCAGCGTGATTTGGGTGCGCTCGACATCGATATCCCTCAGCTTTTCACTCAAGAAGCTGAGTTCCCCTTCCTTGTCGCTCAGGGGAACCTGGGGTTCCTGCAACATGGCTTCAACGGCCTGGCGCACAGGCTCCTGTCGAGAGTCAGCATCGACAGCAGGATGCATCAAACTGGCTACATTCTCGACGGTGATGGGCAGGTTCCCCAGAATTTGCAGCACCGCAATGGACTTGGCCACCTCTTGATACAGGTCAGAGTCGTTGTAAAACTGACAGGTTGTCTCCGCAGCCCGATGGACCGATGGAAAGGCTCGCTGAATATCTTTTTCTAGGGAGTCGTACAGAGTAACCGTAGTCGCCAGCCAGCCCACCGGGCGATCTGCTACCGGCGGCTGACCGTTGTGCTCTTCAATCAAAATATCCTGAATAACTTTAATGGCCGAGCGCAAGCCGATACCGCCCGTTGACTTGGCCAGTGCGCCCAACAGGCGCAGCAGAATTTCGAAGTGGGCTGGCAGGAAGGGGTAAAGGTTGACGAAGGTGGGGCGATCAAAGTCGGCGTTGTAAAACTTGGCGTTCTGCAGCTTAGTGTTGTGGCGTAAGGCCTGGCCGTGGGTATCAAAAAGCTGCCCCAGGGTTTGCTCCCCAGCGGGGGATTTACCCAAAAGTCGGCGGTAGCAAATTTCTTTGATGTCGCTCGATTCCAGGTCAATCTGAATGGGGAACCGGTCTTTGAGCTTGTAGAGCTTGTCAGAGTTCAGCGATGCACGGGGATCGTCTTCGGTCAGGGTTTGCTGGGCGGTTGAAATAATCCAGGCTTTGCCGTCGCCAATGCCCTTCAGGTTTTTCGCCAGGCCATCCAGGTTCAAAATTAAGTTGTCTCGGGAGGCAATGTATTGCCCCACCTCGTCAATGATGAAGAGGACGTAGTCTTTTCCGCTCTTGCGCCGAACCAGGTCAAGCATTTCCTGCACGCGGTCGGTTTCAAACTGGAAGAAGCCATCTGTACTGGTGCTAAAGGCGTTTGGGGTGGGAAAGAGGCTGGGATACATCTCGTGGGCCAGCTGAGGAATGAGCGCATCGACCGCCAGGGGGTCATTTCTCAGGTCATCCCAGGTAGTATCGGCAATCAGCTGTTGGATCTTGTTCTCGAACTCGCCGAAACGTCCATCTTCTTCGATGCGGCGTTCCAGGGTAGCTACCTTCAGGTTCCGGGAGTAGCCTGCCCACTCCAGAACCTTGTAGTACAACACGGTTGAGACATCTTCCATGGTGGCTCCTGCCAGCATTTCGCTGGCCAGGTCCAACATCACAACGGCGGCTGGGTATCGCTGGGTAACGGTTCCCAGCAATGCTCTGACCTGGGGAGTATGGAGCCGATCTTGCAGGTACTTGATGAATGGCACCTGATCCAGTTTGCGGTCATCGTCAAAGGCAAAGCCCAGGTACTTGGTAAAGGAGCTTTTACCTGAGCCGTAGAACCCAGACACCCAAACGCCGATTTCGTTTTCGCCCCCGGCTTCCATGGCCAGCTGCATTCTTTCCAGAAGCCGCCGAAACTGGTCTTCGATGCTCTCCGTGACCACATATTCGGAGATCTCCGCCTTTAACCGAGTCTCTTCCTCGGTAGCAAAGGTAATCACCTTCTCGATGGGGCGGTCTAGCCCTTTATTAGGATCGAAGAGAGTCCGAATTGTCATTGTTGTTAACCTATGGTGCAAGTCCTGCTGGTTAGCCACCTACATGTACAGATCGATAGTTCCCATCATCCGGGTAGAAACCCAAAAACTTTAGACTGGTTTTACCTGTACGAACTCCAGGGTAAAGAAAGATTGTCGGTACACTGAATTTCCCCTGCAACTGGCTCTCAACTGCCCCAATGCGGAAGTAGGGGTGGAGGGCTTCCAGGTCAGTTACTAATACCACCGCCTGTTGATTACCTTCCAGGGAAGTCAGGAGTTCTTCCAGTTTGCCTTTGATCACCTTTCCATGCCCCAGGGCATTAGCAATGGACTGGTTGGCTTTTTCCCATTCCAGAGGGTTTTTACGGTCAGCCATCAACCACAGCGAGCGTCTGGGATAGTTCTGCAGGGTTTCTTGAATGGCCTGGGCGATGGAAAAGCAATGGACCTCTTCCCAGCCTTCGTTCTTCAGGCAAGAGGTCCAGGCCGGTAGCTGCCGCTTAACGGTGAGAATTTGGCTGGGGTCAAACACCAGGTAATAGATGGGCTCAAAACTGGCGTTGCTCAGCTCGCGCCCCCGCCGCATTCGGTTCACCAGCTCCTTAAAATCAGCGTCTAGTTTAGTTTTCAGCGAGGACATGGCATACGGCCTCCATATCTGAGTACTGCCAGCTAATACGCACGACTTCGCCACCCGACTGCACGACAAACCAGCCATCCAGCGCCAGTCGCTTCAATTCTGAGAGCACGTCGGTTTCATCTAATCCAAAGAGTGCCCAGTCAGGATGCCGGAGTAGGGTGGCATCTCCTAATCCGCGAAAATGAAGGTCATAGGCCAGATAAACCGCAACTTTATTAGCCAGGTGAACTGAGAGAAAGCGACGTTTGCGGCGAGGGCCTCCCTCTAAGAGGCCATAATCCGCAGCACAACCGGTGAGATATCCCGCCACTCGCCTTACGGTGCCCTCGGACCATCGCTTGGCAGTTTTGCCATCATCAATGGCCCGTTCAAGGAAAGATCGGGCTGCTTCATTAGTTAGTTCCTGATCTCCAGCCTCATAGCGGGGCCAGTAAACCTGGCGAATAAAGTCTGCCAGGCTTGGGGTGGAACGGCAGGTAAACAGCAGCAGAAACTGCAAGAGTTCTTTGTTTCCCAGCGTAGGCAACAACTGTTGGAGATGGCGAGCCGGAGCCGCACCATCACCCAGGTATCGAGGTGCAAAACATTCCACGACGACATTTCGCAGCCGTCGAGCCGTCATGCCTGGGAACTGGCCGGATTCTAGGGCTTGCTGGTACAGCACAGGCACTGACATGGAGGGTTCCCATAGCTGCAGAAGCAGCTTGGTTTCGGGTACCAATCCCAGCCCCGCCTGTAGCTTAGTGGTATAGGGGGCAGATGGAGTCACGTTTAACGGGTGAAGTACGGATAACTGCGGATACCCTGTTCGAAAGCCATCAAATAATGGCTGGCCAGGGCTTTTGCACCGCTGGGCCGGTAGAGCTGTGAATACTTTCCCACAGATTGAGGCCCCTCCTCGATGGCGACAGTTTCACCAGCAATTTCTTTCAGAGCAGTCACAGCCTGCTCCTGGCTGGTGAGGGAATGAAACCACTCATCAGGGGCATCAAGCAGGGTCTGATGCAGGTCCTGTTCGGCTTCTTCCGGTAGCCGGAATAGGTGACAAACATTGCCAACAGCAACGTGCTCGTCATGGAGACGACAGGCGGCTTCCCGAATGCCATTGTACTGAGTTAGTCGGACACTGCGGGGAACGATAGGCTCAAGGAAAAGCTGGCTGGTAGCGTCGAAGAATGCGGTAGGCCACCAATTGGCCTGGGCTTTTTCACCCAGATAGCCCACCAGGAGGCGAAGACGGGAGTATAGACCTAGGGTTGTCTCGGACATATATGGGAGCTTGTAGACTAGCCGTAGCCAAGATATTGCTGAACTTAGGTTTACATATTCTTGGCTAAAGAAAGAGTTCCCTCAAGAATCGTTTAAGACTCCGGGGTTCACTAGTCTTATTCGGTTTGGTCAATAATCAGGCCAGGGCAAGCTGCCTGCCCGGAGAGTATTGCCGTTATCCGACTATTCAACCGATTGAAGGAAGCTAAAGTTCTAATCCAGCTGCTCTGTTGGCTTGAATTGTTGAAGAGCTGGCTTTGGAAAAAGCTGTCGTCTCTATTAGCTCGTCTGCACTATCTGCTGTTTGACCTTGAGTAAATGTATGTTTGTTAAAGCCGATAGGAATGATGTCACTGGGGTTTTCCTTGGCTCTAGCCTTCTTCATTCGCTCCACCAAAACATCCAGATCCTCAGAGGCATAAAGCTTCAGCTCATGCTTCACTCGACTCACGGTTACATAAAAACTCTCTCGCCCCAGATACCGGTCCAACGCCCCAATCACTCGCTCTGCTGACTTTCCTTGAGCCCCATAGGTCGTGCTGACCAGGGCATAGTCCAGATGGGCCAATTCAGAGCTACTCAAGCTTTCCGTTTTTCCATTTCCGTAGCGGATCACAACCTGCCCTGCGTCGATGCCATAAACCTCAAACTCTTGGCCATTGCGTCGGCCTAACTTGGCATCATTGCGAGTCCAGCGCAGCCGATCCCCAACCGCTAATTCGATGTCTTCCACTTCAAAGACAGACTTCTTCCGAATCCTGGCTGTATCAACCTGGATGGCAGCTCCCTGCTCAGCTCGCAAGGTTAAGGCATTTTGTTGGGTATCCACCGCAATAACCTCATACCGCTGCCCCCGCTCCAATCCCAGCCGCTTGTAATTGGCATTAGGAATCAACACATTGCCCACTTGAACATGATGGGCATAACTGGCTTGGACATCCGTCAGATCTCTAGCCTTGAGCCGCTTTGCTGTGATGTGCTCCCCCAGCTGCCCCTCAGCCTTCAGCCCTGTGCGGATCAGTTGAGTCACTGTCGCTCGTTCTCGATTCGTCCCCGCCAGCAGCAGGGTCTTCTGCCGTTCTTCTAGATCCAGGGCCAGATAATCACGGGCAATCGCCTGGGCTCTCGCTGCCTCACTCTCAACCTTCTGAATATAGGGCTTGAGCTGATGAATCCCTTCTGCAAAATCGCGCCAACTTCGGCACCTAAATCGCGCCAACTTCGGCACTTGAATCGCGCCAACTTCGGCACCTGAATCGCGCCAACTTCGGCAGGTCCTATTCACCCCATCTGGAAGTGCTCATACACTGCGCTCAATTCAGCGTCAGGGAGATGAGAACAACCATGGGACGACGGAGTCAAGGAACGAGATTGCCGATGGTGAAATTTCGAGAAATTATCCGCCTGCACGAGTTGGGCTACAACCAGAGCGACATTGCGCAGAGTTGTGCCGTAGCTCGTTCAACGGTGCAGGACTATATCCGGCGAGCGAGGGGCAAAGGTCTGAGCTACGCCGAGTTGTGTCAGCTCAGTGACAGTGAGGCCCAGGCCCAGTTGGGCAAAGGGAAACAGTCCCCGGTGACTCAGAGCGTGATTGACTTTGCCACGGTGCATCGCGAGTTGCAAGGCAAAGGGGTGACGTTAGCGCTGCTGTGGCAAGAAGGGCTCGACCAGGAGCGCTGGCAGCTCAGCTACGGGCAGTTTTGTCGTCGCTATAGCCAATGGAAAATTCGGCACAACCTCTCCATGCGGCAGACGCATGCCGGGGGAGAGAAGGTGTTTGTAGATTACTGTGGTCAGACGATGACGGTACATGACCCGGTAACAGGAGACGCCCAGGAAGCTCAAATCTTTGTGGCCTGCCTGGGGGCGAGCAACTACACCTTTGCCGAAGCCACACCCGCTCAAACCTTGCCCCACTGGATTGGCTCCCATGAGCGGGCCTTAGCGTTCTTCGGCGGCGTTCCTAAAGCCATCGTTCCAGATAACTTGAAGTCGGGGGTCACCGACCCCTGCCGCTACGAACCGGGGGTGAACCCGAGTTATCACGCCTTTGCCGAACACTATCAGGTGGCCATTCTACCGGCTCGGGCCAAGAAGCCTCGGGACAAATCCAAGGTGGAAAAAGCGGTACAGGAAGTGGAACGTCAGATTATTGCTCCGTTGCGCCATCAGCGTTTCACCAGTTTTGCCGACCTCAATGCCGCGATTCGAGAGCGCCTGGAACGCCTCAATCATCGGGTGATGAAAAGCTATGGCTGCTCCCGTCGTACCCTCTTTGAGCAGGTGGACCAACCGGCATTGCAGCCCCTGCCCACCCAGCCCTTTGTCTTTGCCCGTTGGAAACAAGCCAAAGTGAACCTGGATTATCACCTGGAGGTCGACAAGCATTACTACTCGGTGCCCTACTGGTTTGCCCGGCGCGAGGTCAGCGTCAAAATCAGCGAACACCTGGTGGAGGTCTTTTATGACCATCGCCGCATTGCCGTGCATTCCCGTTCGACCGCTCGCCATGGTCACACCACCGTCGCCGAGCATATGCCGCCCGAACACTGGGCCTACAAACATCAGTCGAAAGACACCTTCCTGGCCTGGGCACAGCAGGTGGGTCCCCATACCCATCAGCAGGTGACCGCTATCTTCGCGGCCAAAGCCCATGAAGAACAAGCGTTTCGCACCCTCAAAGGCCTGCAGTCCTTAGCCACTCGCTATGGGGCTCAGCGATTAGAGGACGCCTGTAGACGGGCCAACACCTTTGGCCTGGTCGGCTATCGACGGCTCAACGCCATTCTCAAGGCCCAGTTGGACCGTCCCCTGCAACCCGTAGAGGCAGCTCAAGCCCCCTCCGCCCCCCATGACAACGTCCGGGGCGCTGACTATTACCACTAACCCATACTCGGAGTGCTTTCCTATGCAACCCACCTTAGACCAGTTGAAATCCCTCAAACTCATTGGCCTGCTGGAAGCCTGGCAAGAGCAACAGGGACACCCCACCTATCACGACCTCACCTTTGATGAACGCTTTGCTCTGATGGTGGAGCGTGAGTATCTCAGGCGGCAGCACCAGCGCCTGCAGCGACGGCTCAAGCAAGCCCAACTCTCCACCCCCGCCACCCTGGAGGCTGTCGATTTCACCGTGCCCCGGGGGCTGAAGAAGACTCAGTTCCTGGAATGGGCTCAGGGGCAGTGGCTCAGCCAGCACCTCAACCTCATCGTCATGGGGCCAACCGGCGTCGGGAAAACCTTCCTGGCCTCTGTGTTGGCCGACCATCTCTGCAAGCAGGGCTACACCGTCCGCTATTTCAA
>Ga0081528_100272_pt1 | contig 34276 bp, 30 predicted proteins | sample HotLakmasection4_FD_71011 | JGI IMG/M metagenome (GOLD analysis project Ga0081528, IMG submission 71011) | Hypersaline microbial mat communities from Hot Lake, Washington, USA - Section #4 (SPADES assembly) (version 2) | ecosystem: Environmental > Aquatic > Non-marine Saline and Alkaline >...
CAGATGAAATGATCCATGCATCTATAGACAAGGTTATTCGACTGCTGAACGAGGAACTCGAATCAATTGAAAACGATATCGACGAGCTCATTAAAAACCACCGCCACCTCAAACAAAGGTTTGAATGTCTAACAGCGATCGTGGGGGTTGGAAAAGTTTCGGCGTGGTCTGTTCTGGGCTATCTGGGCGAACTCGCTAAGATCGGTCGTAATCAAGCGGTCGCACTTGCCGGGATAGCACCTTTCAATAAAGACAGCGGAAAGTTCTCTGGCAAGAGACGAATAATTGGGGGACGAGCTAAAGTTCGCAAGGCCCTGTATATGGCCGCTCAGACCGCTTCCATACACAACCCCATCATCAAACCCTATGTCGAGCATCTCCGAGCCCAGGGAAAACCATACAAGTGCGCCATGGTGGCGGCCATGCGAAAGCTCCTGATCCACATGCGCTCGGAGCTCATAAAATTAGATTCCGGACTTGCTTTATGACACAGTTGCTTCGCGTTTTCTCCGTAAAGATTATAACGCAAAGGCTCGCGAAGGAGCAGAGCAGAGGAAAGGCAGCCCCTGTCCGTTCAATACAGCAAGAGAACAGCTATTGTCATACGGCCATTCATCCCTTACGATTTCCCAATCATGAACACAACCTGGATACAAAAAGAAGTGGTATTGCGACCCTACCCGCGCGGTTTTCATTTGATTACGCGAGAAGCGCTGGAAGCGGTGCCCGAGATGGCACAAATTAAAACCGGGTGGGCACAAATTTTTGTACAGCACACTTCGGCATCTTTGTCCCTGAACGAGAATGCGGACCCGGATGTGCGGCGCGATCTCGAAACGTATTTTGACCAGGCTGTACCGGAGCATGCGCCGTGGGTCACGCATACTCTCGAAGGACCTGATGACATGCCCGCGCATATTAAAGCAGCCATGCTCGGTTGCAGTGTGCAATTTCCCATCACAAACGGCCGCCCGAATCTGGGAACATGGCAAGGGTTGTATTTATGTGAACACCGCAATCATGCCGGTTCCCGCAGGCTCATTGTGACAGTCGCAGGCGAAACCGCGTGATCCACGCGTGACAAAACCGTATAATGGAGTTATACCTGCCAAGCTTTTCTAATCAAGCGGAAGACGTATGGGTATGGAAGAAATCAAACAACAAGCGATGATGGACATTGAAGCGGCGACCGATTTGGCCTCGCTCGATTCCGTGCGTATTACATATCTAGGGCGCAAAGGCCTGCTCCCTGAATTAATGCAAAAACTCAAGGATGTGCCTCCGGCGGAGAAACCTGCGTACGGGAAAGCCGTGAATGAATTGAAAAACGCTATTCAATCGGCGATAGACTCGCGCAAAGATGTACTGGAAGATTCAAGCGGTCCGCCGGACGGGTTCGACATCACCTTACCCGGCGACTGGCGGGGACTCGGATCCAAGCATCCTATTACCCAATTAACCGAACGAGCCATTGGCATTTTTTCGACCTTGGGTTTTACCGTAGCGGACGGACCGGACATTGAAACCGTGTTCAATAACTTTGACGCGTTAAACCATCCGCCCGGCCATCCGGCGCGCGACGTCAAAGATACCTTTTATTTGGATGATAACCGTTTATTGCGCACACACACCTCTCCGGTCCAAGTGCGATACATGTTATCCCACGCGCCGCCTATCCGCATTATCGCTCCGGGCCGCTGCTACCGGCGCGATACGCCCGACGCGACGCACAGCGCCAATTTTCATCAGATCGAAGGGTTGTATGTGGCGGAAAAAGTTTCCCTCGCCGATTTAAAAGGTGACTTATCGCATTTTGCGCGCGAAGTCATGGGCCCCAACACGCGCATCCGTTTCCGCCCGCACTTTTTTCCGTTCACGGAACCAAGCGTGGAAATTGATTTCTCCTGCCATGTCTGCGGCGGGAAAGGATGCCGCGTATGCAAAAATAGCGGATGGATCGAGATCGCAGGCGCGGGCATGGTGGATCCGAATGTATTTAAAGCGGTCGGGTACGATCCCGAAAAAGTAACCGGCTATGCGTTTGGCCTGGGGTTGGAACGCATGGCGATGATTTTATTCGGCGTCAGCGACATCCGCCATTTATACGAAAACGATGTGCGCTATTTACGTCAATTTTAAGCAAGGATCATGTAGCCGATGAAAGTTCCTATATCGTGGCTCAAAGAGTATGTAACGTTTGAAGATACCGTACAGGGTCTGGCGGATAAGCTGACGTTTTCAGGCATCGAAGTCGAGGGTATCGAAACGATTGGATCGTCATTCGAAGGCCTGGTGGTAGGCGAAGTGCGCGAGGTAAACGCGCATCCCAACGCTGATCGTTTGACAGTATGCCGTGTATTTGACGGCCAGGACGAAGTTCAGGTTGTCTGCGGAGCGCCAAACGTGCGAGCGGATGCAAAAATTCCTTTTGCGCCGATCGGATCTGCGTTGCCTGACGGCGCTAAAATGAAACGGGCAAAAATCCGCCAAGTCGAATCCTTTGGCATGTTGCTTGCCGAAGATGAGCTTGGCCTTTCGGATAATCATGAAGGCGTAGTAATACTGGAAGATCGTTGGCCTGCCGGCACACCTTTGGCCGAGGTGTTTGGTCCGCCGGAAACAGTGTTGGATCTGGAAATTACGCCGAACCGACCGGATTGTTTGTCTTTGATAGGTGTCGCACGGGAAGTCGCGGCTTTATACCGCACGCGCTTAAAGATACCCGGCGAGGGTTCCATTCCCACAACACAGGAGACAACCTCCGACGCATCCGTGGATGTCGTCGTCGAGGACACTCAAAGCTGTCCCCGTTATATGGCGCGTGTTGTGACCGGTATAACGATTGGCCCCAGTCCATCGTGGATGCAGCGACGTTTAACCCATGCGGGAGTACGTCCCATCAACAACGTCGTGGACATCACGAATTATGTCATGCTCGAAACCGGCCATCCCTTGCATGCGTTTGATTTAGTTTCCATTCAAAACAATAAAATCGTGGTGCGGAAAGCGCGCGCGGACGAAAAAATGAATACCTTGGATGGAGCGGAACGCGCCTTGGACGCGTCTATGCTGGTTATTGCCGACGCCGAACGGCCGGTAGCCGTTGCCGGTGTGATGGGAGGAGAAGGCAGTGAAATTTCGGATGCCACCACATCGGTATTGCTCGAAGCAGCGGCATTTGATCCGTTGTCCATACGCGCGACTTCGCGCGCGCTGGGGTTATCCACGGAATCCTCGTACCGTTTTGAGCGCGGCGTGGATCCTGCCGGCGTGGCGTACGCCAGCCAACGAGCGACAGCTTTATTGGTGGAGTTTGCAGGCGGGCGTGTTGCCGGGGAGACCCGGGACTGTTATCCCACGCCGCTTCAACCCACGCAGTTGACGTGCCGGTTTGATTATATCCGCACGGTGACAGGCATGGACCTTAGCGCAGATGTCATTGAGCAATTGCTTACCTCCATCGGCCTTGCCGTGGAATCACGGGACGAAAAGCAATTGCAGGTGCGTATACCCACGTTCCGCCGCGATGTAGAGCGGGAAGTGGATCTTGTGGAGGAAGTGGCGCGCTTGCACGGTCTTGAGCATGTGCCGACCCCGCAACCCAGCGCGCGACTTGTGGCGGGAGCAACGGATCATGTCCGGCAAGCGAAAATGGAAGTTACCACGCGACTGGTAGGACTGGGCTTCCGCGAAATCATGAATTACAGTCTGACCTCCCCAGCCCTGCTCGATATCTTTGATGCAAACAATGCCGCGACACGCATTGTCATGCCCAACCCAATTAGCGCCGATCAATCCGTCTTGCGTACCTCGTTGATCCCGCAACTTACTGAAACAATTGGTCGTAACCACGCACGCCAAGCGCCTGAAGCGCAGTTATTCGAGTGCGGCCGCATTTACATACGTGATCAGCATGGCGAGCCTACCGAACACGAACGCATTTCGCTGGGCGTGCTGGGCCCGGTTGGGCGTTCCCCCTTTGACAAAAGACGCGCGATTGAACCAAGGGAAATGTTTTTGTGGCTAAAAGGCATGATTGCCGCGCTTGTGGAGAGCCAGCGTTTGACGGACTGGGACGTGGAACCTCTCGATCATCCCTATTTTGAACCAGGCCAAGCTGCGCGTCTTATGATTGAGAGCCAAGATGCGGGCATTTTCGGGCTTTTGCGCAATCGCATCCGCAAGGAATGGCGGCTGAGCGGGCCGGTGGCCGTCGCGGAATTATCCATGCCTGTGCTGTTGTCCCGCATGGATGTGCTTGTCCAAGCGCGTCCGGCGCCGGTGTACCCTGCCATTGTGCGCGACATGGCCTTAGTAGTGGATCAATCCACCACACACCAGGACATTTTGGCCATCATTCAGAACGCCGCGCCGCAAGAACTTGAAAACGTTGAATTGTTTGATATATTTGAAAGTGATGCAATTGGGGCCGGGCATAAAAGCATGGCGTACAGCATCACATACCGCTCGGCGGCGCGAACCTTGACGGATGATGAAACAAATGTGTATCATGAGCGCGTCAAGGAAGCGATCAAAAGCGGCTTGGCTTCGGTGGTTGTCCGCGAAGGATAACGGACGCAGGACAACGGCCGGATAAATGATTGTTGATGGAATTAAAGAATAAGGCAGATTGATGAACCCCATGATAACATGGATTGAAACTCTGGCCCTCGTGCTGTTGGCGATGTTTGTTTTGCTTGCAGTTGTCGAGGTTTTGAAGACCTATACCCAAACATTGGTACCTGTACGTATTAAAAACCTGCGGCGGCTTCAGGCTGCGCGCGCTCCACGGGACGCATATACCCCACGGTTGTGTTGTCCCCGACGGGCAAGACACTGGCCGGATAAGCGGCATGGCTCCGATTAAGCCATATTGTTCTTTCATATAGGGGTTTATATTATTTTTACCCTGCCTTGTTCGTGATTGGGCCTACGCGTCTCTGACCCAATAGCTTTTGCTAGGGAGTTCAGTGTCCGGTCGGTGCCCGCATATCCTCTGAAGCGGGAAAGCGGAATCCGGTTGGCAGAACACCCACCTCACTTAAGAGGATCAGAGTCCTTGGTTCTAACGGCAATGGCGGGGTTTCTTTTTTTCCCGCAAAAGGTAAGGAAATTTACGGGCATGGACCTCTTTGACAAAAACAGTGGCAAACGGAGCGGCAAAGCGCAACCTTTGGCGGCGCGCATGCGGCCCCGCACACTGGACGAAGTCGTCGGACAGGAACATGTTCTCGCGCCCGGCAAATTACTACGCCGCGCCATTGAAGCCGATCGGCTAGGCAGCATCATTCTATACGGCCCACCCGGCTGCGGAAAAACATCGTTGGCCGAAGTCATCGCGCTACATACCCGCCGCCGGTTCGAGCGCACCAGCGGGGTGCTGGCTAATGTGCAAACTTTGCGTGCGCTATTGCAAGGCGCGGAACAACGCCTGAAAACGTCAGGCGAAGAAACCATTCTCTTTATTGACGAGATTCATCGTTTCAACAAATCACAGCAAGACGCATTGCTTCCGTATGTGGAAGAAGGTCACATTACCCTAATTGGCGCCACAACGCATAATCCGTTTTTTTTCATCAACAGTCCCCTTACATCGCGGTCGCAGATATTCCAATTGGAACCTATTCGCGCGGAAAGCATACGCACATTGTTGGTGCGCGCATTAAATCAAAAACAAGGGCTGGGTGATCGAGAGGTACGGGCCGATGCCGACGCGCTGGATCATTTGGCGCGCGTGTGCGACGGGGACGCCCGGCGCGCGCTAAACGCGCTCGAAATTGCGGCGATTACGACGCCGCCCGACCCCGAAGGAGTTATCCACATCACACGCGCGGTGATGGAGGAATCCATTCAGAAAAAAGCGGTGGTGTACGATCATGACGAAGACGAGCATTACGACACGATATCGGCTTTTATCAAAAGTGTACGCGGATCGGATCCGCACGCGGCTGTGTATTGGCTGGCGAAGATGTTGTATGCCGGCGAAGACCCGCGATTTATTGCGCGGCGCTTGATTATCCTCGCGTCCGAGGACATCGGCAACGCCGATCCGCGTGCATTGACGTTAGCCACATCGGCGTTGTCCGCCGTGGATTTTATAGGCATGCCCGAAGCGCGTATTACGCTGAGCCAAGTCACGACGTATTTGGCCACCGCACCCAAAAGCAACGCGTCGTATCTCGCGGTGGACGCTGCATTAAGCGACGTGAAAGAAGGACGCACCCTTCCGGTGCCTAAACACTTACGCGACGGCGGACCTGTGGGCCGGAAAAAACTGGGCTATACAGGATACCGGTATGCGCATGACCACCAAGATCATTTCGTGGACCAGGAGTATGTGCCTACCGAAAAGATTTATTACGAGCCCGGGAATCAAGGATACGAAGAAACGATCCGCAAACGCATGGCGTATTGGAACAGTTTACGTAAACCCAAACCACAAAAAAACACGGAGAAGCCATGAATCCAAAAGACGAACTGCGCAATATCATTCATCACAAACGCGCGGCCCTGACGCTGGGCTGGATCAAGGAAAACAGCGACCGGATTGTAGAGCATATAAAATCGTTCCCTTTGTTTGAGGAAAGCCAGGTACTGGCAGCTTATTATGCCAAAGCATTTGAAGTGCAAATTGCCCCACTGCTGGAGTCTTTCTTGCGCAAAGGAGGAAAAGTGTGCGTACCGAGACACCGGGACGACGCGCGCGGATACGACTGGTCCTGGGTCGCGCCTGCGGAAGGATGGAGAGACGGTCCGTATCGTATTGCGGAACCGGCTAAATGGCGTCCGGTAGATATTAAGGAAGTGGAAATCGCGCTGATACCCGCCATGGCGGTGGACCGGAAAGGAAACCGTTTGGGCCATGGAGGGGGCAATGTGGATCGTTTGCTGGAAGGCATGGATATTCCACGCATCGCGGTTGTATTTGATTTTCAGGTAATGGACGAAGTGCCAATCGAATCGCATGACGTAGGGGTGCAGTACATTGCCAGCGAAAGCGGAATATACACCGTGCAAGCATAAGCTTGCTTTTTACTATTAAAACAACATGAAAGACCTTGTCCCTAACGGGCGAGGTATTGGAAAGGAATGATGTCAATGGGACAACTATTCGCCTTGGGGGCAGCCATAGCTATTGGCGCATTATGGGCAGGCTATGGCCTGCAAAGTTTGCGCGCACGCTTACGTATGAACCACGCGCAGAAAACCGCGAAACAAGTGCTCGACGACGCGCATCGGGAAGCAGACACCTTGATCCGCGAAGCGAAAATTCAAGCAAAAGACGAAGTGCTACGGGCGCGTGACGCGTTTGAAGAGGAAGCGCGCACGCGCAGAAAAGAAATGGTCGCTCAGGAAGAACGCGCAGCCCAGCGAGAAGCCAACCTGGATCGCAAACTGGCTTTGCTGGATAAGAAAGAGCAAACGTTGGATGACAAGCTGAACGAAATCGCGCATCAAAAAGAAATGGTTCAGAACAGAATTACCGAATTAAATGAACGGATTTCTACGATCAACCAACGCTTGCAGGAAATTGGCGGGATGTCGCAGGAAGACGCGCGCCAACTTTTACTCGAACGCTTGGAAGATGATTTACAAAATGAAGCAGGCATTCGGATCCGGCACGTGCAGGAAGAAACCACGTTAAATGCCGAACGGGAAGCGCGCAAAATCATTACGCAAGCGATCGAACGGTACGCGGCGGATCAAGTAAACGATATTACGACGTCCACGGTTACGCTGCCAAGCGACGAAATGAAAGGACGCATCATTGGGAAAGAAGGGCGGAATATCCGTTCGCTTGAAGCAGCTACAGGCGTCAATTTCATGATTGATGACACTCCTGAAGTCGTCGTGATTTCCGGGTTTGACCCGGTGCGTCGCGAAGTTGCCAAGCTCGCTTTGGAACAATTGATTGCCGACGGGCGTATTAATCCTGCGCGGATTGAAGAAGTTGTACAAAAAGTGCAAAGCGAACTGGATGACACAATAAGGGAAGCCGGGGAAGCCGCGATTTACGAATTAAGTTTGCGCAGTGTCGCGCCCGAAGTGGTGCGCACGCTGGGCCGCTTGAAATTCCGTCACAGCTACTCCCAAAACGTCCTGAAACACTCCATTGAAGTCGGGCATCTTATGGGTATGATGGCTAGCGAATTGGGTTTAGATCCCATGGTAGCCAAACGCATCGGGTTGTTTCACGATATTGGCAAAGCGCTGGATCATCAAATAGAAGGAAGCCATGCGATTATCGGCGCCGACTTACTCAAACGGCATGGCGAAACGCAAATTGTGTATAACGCCGTCGCGGCCCATCACGGCGAAGTTGAAGGGGAAAGCTACTACGCGCCGCTGGTAACGGCGGCGGACGCCATGACCGCCTCGCGGCCCGGCGCGCGATCGGAGACCACGGAATTGTATGTGCAACGACTTGAAAAGTTGGAGGAAATATCCCGCCAATTCCGCGGTGTCATAAAAAGTTTTGCTATTCAAGCAGGACGGGAATTGCGTGTGTTGGTCGAACCCAGTAAAATTGACGACGCCGAAGCCATGCAAATGGCTCGCAACATCAGCAAGCAGATCGAGCAGGAATTGCAATATCCCGGCCAGATCAAAGTCACGGTGGTCCGCGAAACACGTTGTGTGGAATACGCGAAATAGAAAGAGAGTACCTTTTGAAAATTGTATTTGTCGGGGACATTGTCGGGTCGCCGGGACGACGCGCGTTTGCGCGTTTTGCGACACGCTGGAAAAACGAAGGCAAAGCCGACATTATTGTAGCGAACGCCGAAAATTCCGCGTCAGGCCGCGGGCCTACGCCGGCAATCGCGCAGGAAATATTGGACGCCGGCGCTGACGCGTTGACGCTGGGGGATCATACGTGGGATCAAAAAGAACTGGCCCCTTTTCTGGATCGTGAATCTCGCATAGCCCGGCCGGCCAATTTTGCGCCGGGCTGCCCTGGCAAAGGTTTTGTGCGTTTGGAAACGCCGGAAGGCCCGTTATTGGTTATCAGCTTGATCGGGCGTGTATTTTTGCCACCGCGCGATTGTCCATTACGGGCGGCGGATGCGTTGCTGAAGAAAGAAAGCGCACGGGTACGCATGATCATGGTGGACATGCATTGTGAAGCTACATCCGAAAAAATAATTGCAGGACGCTATCTCGATGGGCGCGTCAGTTTAGTGGCCGGCACGCATACGCATGTGCAAACATCCGATGAAACGATCCTACCCAAAGGGACAGCTTACATCACAGACGCAGGCATGACCGGCCCGAAAGATTCCGTGCTAGGCCGCGACTATGAGCCGGTTCTAAGAAGTTATTTGACAGGCATGCCTAATAAATTCGATGTCGCCACACAGAATGTATGCGTAGAAGGAGTTTGTGTGGATATAGATCCGAAATCCGGTAAAGCGCTAAACATCACGCGTTTCAGGGAGTCTATGGTGTGAGCAGCGCAACGGTCCATGAACGGCATGTGTATGCTGTCGCGGATTTGACCCGGCACATAAAATCCTTATTGGAATCGGGTCTCGGACGCGTTTGGATTGAGGGAGAAGCGTCGAATGTAAGCAAGCCTTCGTCGGGGCATATTTATTTCGACTTAAAAGATGAACATGCGCAAATCAGGGCCGCTTTTTTTCGAGGACGCCAGTCACGCAGCTCCGGGGTAGACATAAAAAACGGGCAGAAACTACGCGTGTTCGGCCCCATTTCTGTCTTTGAAAAGCGGGGGGAATACCAGGTCATTGTCGAACAAGTGGAAGATGCAGGCAAAGGCTCGCTACAGGAAGCCTTTGAAGCGCTCAAGAAAAAACTCGAAAGCGAGGGATTGTTTGATCCCGCCCGCAAAAAACGGTTGCCGCTATTGCCGGAAACGATCGGAATCGTCACCTCACCCACCGGCGCGGTGATTCGCGATATCCTGCATGTGCTTACCCGCCGGTATCCCGACCGGCATATTCTGCTGTTTCCGGTGAAAGTTCAAGGAACCGGCGCCGCGGAGGATATTGTCGAAGCTGTGACTTATTTTAATCAGCGCGACGATGTGGATGTATTGATTGTAGGCCGGGGTGGCGGAAGTATGGAAGATCTCTGGGCGTTTAATGAAGAAAGGGTGGCGCGCGCCGTAGCCGCGTCCCGTATTCCTGTTATTTCGGCCGTGGGGCATGAAACCGATTTCACGATTTGCGATTTTGTAGCGGACAAACGCGCCCCTACCCCGTCCGCGGCTGCCGAAATTGTAGTGCGCGCCAAAGAGGAATTTCAGGAATCCATGCACAACGCGCAGCGTCGTTTGGCGCGCGCGCTGGAAGCGTTGCGACTCGAATTTAAAAACAGGTTGACCCGTGTCGCGCACAGCTATGTATTTCGCGAACCCGGCAATCTAGTACGGCGCTACCGGCAAGACCTGCTTCGACTCCAAACAGGCATGAGCCATGCTTTGCTCGGCGTTGGAAGGGAACAGCAACAACGCATTGATGAAGCGCAACTCCACATGCGGCACAAAGCCACGTTGGCGTTAAAAAATACGCGGGAGAAATTATCCCTGCTGAAAGCGAAACTAGATGCCATGAATCCCCATGCGGTGCTAGAACGGGGATACAGCATCACGCGGCATGCCGACGGGCGCGTGCTGGCGCGTGTCGCAGACGCGAGGCCGGGGGAGTGCGTTATATCCCGGCTTGCTGACGGCGAATTTACTTCCATCATCACCAAGGAGTGAGACATGAACAAAGAAGAAACAAAAAAAGAAGTGACCTTTGAAGAATCATTGGCTCGGCTGGAAATCGTAGTCAAGGAAATGGAAAGCGGTCGCTTAACGCTGGATGAAATGCTGACGCGTTTTGAGGAAGGCTCGGCTTTAGTCAAGACATGCACGGACAAGCTGGATGCTGTTGAACGAAAAATTGAAGCGTTGATCAAGAAAGGGGATGACGTCACAACGGCGCCTTTCGATGCTGAACCACCGGGCGACGCGTGATCGGGCGGCGTAATTTTTATTTTATCTGGTTATCCCAGTTTTTTGCCATTACCGGATTTGCTTTTGCGCTTCCTTTTGCGCCGTATTATATCCAGGACCTTGGCGTAACCGACGAAACAGCCTTGAAATGGTGGGTGGCTTTGTTTGGCGCGGCCACCCCCTTGGCGCTTGCCGTAGCCTCGCCTTTGTGGGGAGCGGCCTCGGATCGGTTTGGCCACCGCCTCATGCTGCTGCGCGCGAATTTCTGCGGCGCCGTTATCATGGCTTTAATGGGCGCGATTCAATCGGTTGAGTCCTTAATTGTGTTACGGTTATTGCAGGGAGCCTTGACCGGCACATTTACGGCCGCGCAAATCATGGTCGCCGCCAGTGTGCCGCCTAATCGTAGTGGCTCCGCGCTTGGATCCTTGAATGCCGCTGTATTTTCCGGGGCAATGGTCGGCGCGGCGCTTGGGGGATGGGTTACCACGTTTACAGGATTCCGCGCGGCATTTTTAGTGGGCGGCGCGCTTATTTTATTAGCGGCTTTCTTTATATTATTTGGCACCGAAGACGTGCCGATCCCGGATGAAGATGCGCCATCGGCGGACCTTGTAAAGGAAAAGAAATTGCGGCGCTCGGCGTTTCACATAGCCACGCCGATTTTATTGCTTTTGCTGTGCGCATCTTTTGTCCGCCAATTTGATACCACGCTGATGCCGCTGCTGGTACAGGAAATCCATGGTTCAATCGAAGGGGCTTCCATGCGCACGGGACTTCTTTTTGCTATTAGCGGCGTAGCCGGTATAGCCGCGAATATCTATTTGGGACGACTAGCCGACCGGGTGCATCCTTCGCGTATAGGATTTTATTCCGCGATAGGCGCGGCTATCATGATGGTGCCACAAGGACTGGCCATGGCGGTCTGGATGTTGTACCCGTCGCGTTTTATTATGATGTTTTGCGCGGGCGGGTTGGAATCCGCGATACAAATATGGTTGGCTAAAATAACGCCTCGCCCCTACAAAGGTCTGATTTTCGGGTGGGCCAGCACCGCGCGCGCGATAGGCTGGGTTGCCGCGCCTTTATGTAGCGGCGGCATAGCCGTGTATTATGGGATACGCGGCATATACTTCGTCGGGGCGGTATTGTTCCTGCTCCTTGTGCCAATCCTGCTGTATACGCTTAAACGCCGTCCTGCTTAATGCCGGACAAAGACATTTATAGCAACCAAAGTACAATGAGCCTTGACCTGCCGAACTTATCATATATGATAAGTTTATGGCGACACTTTCGGAAATCATTAAAGAACGACGTACACGCGCCAATTTGACATTGGCGGAGGCCGCCCGGCGGGCAGGCACATCATCTGCAACGTTTTCCCGCTATGAAAACGGTTGGGATCGTTTTGAAGTGCGTACACTCGCGAAACTGGCCTCGGCCCTTGGATGCGATTTGAAGATTGCGTTCACTCCGCGTCAAAAAGCCATTCCGGAAAAGCCCAAACGAAAGCAAACAGTGCGTCAATTAGCGCGGTTGTTTTGGGATCGAACCCTTGCGGCCGACGATCTGGATCAACATCGCGTATGGGTCGTTGAGCGCGTACTGGAGTACGGACAACTGGAAGATGTACATGCTTTGTTGCATGATTTAGGCAAAGATGCGTTCCTTGAGGCTGTGGCGCAATCGCGCTGGTCTTCGGCCAAAACCGCGTCATGCTGGCATGCTTTATTAAAACAGGAAGGCAAATCATGCACGAGAGCGTACTCCCGAAACACAGCCTGGAACTCTTAAATGACATGGAATCCCTGCCCGCGCCTGCTTTACGCGGATGGACGTTGGCAGGCGGCACAGGACTCGCGTTTAGATTGAATCATCGTGTGTCCGAAGATCTGGATTTTTTCCGGACAGACGATTTGGATGTCCGTTGCTTGCATGCGGAACTTGGTACGCTCGGTTCTTATGAGACACTGCAGGATTCGGAACATACGTTGACAGTCATATTAAGAAAAACCAAACTCTCATTTTTCCGTATTCGAGATCCTTTTCTTTTTTCCTCCAGCGCTTATCGCTTTTTCTTCCTTGCAGACATGCGGGACATCGCACTCATGAAACTCGTCGCGATTTCTAGTCGTGGGGCGCGAAAAGATTTTATTGATTTGTACACGATTCTTCAGCAACCGCCGAATTTAAGGGAATACCTTTCTTTACTGCCTTCAAAATACGACCCGAGCCGGATCAATGTATACCATATACTAAAAAGCCTGACGTATTTTAAAGACGCCGAGCAGGAACCCATGCCGGACATGCGCAAACCGTTTAATTGGACGAAATGCAAATCATTTTTTGTGCGCGAAGCCGGCACGATTATTCTTCAATAATGTTATAACGCGTTCGGCGAAGAAAGTGCGGCCTGTCCCCGCGATAGCCGAGGGATCAATTCCTGCTTAATGCCGGACAAAGACGTCGTACTGGCCGCGGCCATCGTCACTGATGCGTAGGCCCGTCACATGCGTTTTGGCCGGCAATACAAATTCATGTTTTCCGCCTTTTTCAAAACGTCTGGCCACACGGATCGGCGTGGTTTTTCCGCCTTCCCGCACAACAATGGTATTAAAAATAACCGAGCCTTCTTTGATACGAATTTGAAATTCGCGGCATTCCCTGTTTACCGCAACTTCCTTGGCCCCACTACCCGCCGATAACGAAGCAAGTTTTAGCCATTTTTTATCGGCTTCCGCACTTGGCGCACTCATAAAAAATGCGCATCCCATAATCGCGACCAAAGCCCATACCATGTGTCGGTTCATGCTGTTCTCCTTATGAAGGGTTGATGAAAAACTCCTAGCATAAAACCTACGCGCAACGCAACCGGTAGATTGCGCTGCGCGTGGGCATGTAGGATCTTTATTTTCGTCGCGCCGGGGCTTGAACCGCCGGACGGGATTGTGGTTTCTCGCGGGGCGCTTTAACGGTTCGTTCTTTCGAACGATTCACCGACGCTCCATCCCCGGACCGAACGCGTTCCCCCTGGCCGCGGCTTTCCCAATTCCGCCCTTCCCCGAAGGATCCCGTTCTTTCGGTATTCCATGCGCGCCCGGAATCCGTTTTCTTGCTTTCCCCTTCCGCGCTTGCGGTCCATTCGCGGCCACGCGCCGTGGTTCCTTCCTGTTCCGAAGTCCATACACGTCCGTCTTCGGTTTTCGTGCCCGATCCCGAACCCGTCATGGTGGACGTGCCTTTGGGGCCGGTTCGCGTGCCTTCAGAAGTCCATGTGGCTCCATCTTCGGTTTTGGTGATGGTTGTTTCCTTCACGCCGGATACCGTGGCGCCGCTATCCAGTTCTTTCGTGTATTCGTGGGTTTTGACGACCGTGCCATCGTCGTTACGGACTGTTTCACCGGATTTATCCGTGGTCCAACTTTGTCCATCTTCATTGGAACCCGTGGTCGTCGAAGTCCATTCCCGACCTGTATCCGTTCGCGTCCCGCTGCCGGTGGTGCTGGATTCCCAGTCCGTGCCCGAGGCGGATGTCCCATCACGATCCGCGGTCCATTCCACAGAATCGCCATCCCGTATGGCTTCGCCTTCACTGGTCCACGTGCCTGTTCCTCGTGGGGATGTCCGGGATCCTTCTCCCGTCCATGTGCGTCCGGTATCGGTTTTTTCGCTTTGCACCGATCCTTCACCTGTCACGACAACAGGCTCGCTTCCTTGGGCTTGCCAGGCTTGATACCGTTCGCGCCATCGTGCCCTACGTTCCTCCGGACTTTCCGCGAAAGCCGGGATTGTTGCAGCAGCCAAAACCGTGGCCACCAGAATTCCTGCATGTATCTTATTCATATGCTCCTCCGTTTTCTGCGTTTCTACGATTCAGTCACCTTGGGCATAGAACGGCGAAGTCGTCTGTATATTATATCTGCGGGAATAATTTTATAGGCGTAGGTTATTGCGCGAATCGCGGTGTCCGCATCCAACCTAACGCATCATGAACGCGCTTTGTAATATTCGGTTCGAGCATCAATAAGCGTGGCGGCGACCTGCTCAATGCAATTTTGCCGATCCGCGTCCGTCATGGCTTGAAAACGTCGCGCAAAAGTAATCTTTTCTTTCAAAAATGCGGCTTTTTCGGCGCCGGTAATCAGGACACTCACCGGGAGCGACCAAACAAATTGATGCGCGGTTTCTATAGATACCGCGCGGGGAATTACCGGCGTGTCCGTGGTCCATGTTGTTCGCTCTTTTACAATTTTTTCGGCAAAAAAACGGCCGTCGGCCAACGATTTCATGGCCAAGACAGCAAGTCCTTGCCGACGGGCGGGCTCCAATACTGCCTCAATAAAACTATGGGAGGCAAATGCATCCACGACATTGACCGGCATTTGCAGCGCCGCAAACAAGCCGGATGACGCTGTCCGTGTCAGCATGTGTTTATGTGCCGTCGGCGAGGCATGGCCTGTGAAGCCCGCATAGCGGATTTTGCCTTCGGCCAATGCTTCCTCCACAGCTTTTAATACGCCTTGTTCAATGCGGTTATCCACATCGGCTGGCGTGCGTAAATCATGAAGTTGCCAAAGATCTATTTGATCAACCTCCATGCGCCGCAGCGATTCCTCCAGTTCGGCTTTGGCTTGCGCATAAGTCTTCGCTCCGGTTTTTGTCATGAGAAATATTTCGTCACGATGCCGCGGGATAAGATAGCGGCCATACCGGCGTTCAGCTTCGCCCCCTCCATAAGCATAGGCGTTGTCATAAAAACGGACTCCCTCGGCAATCGCCAATTCAAGCACTTCTTGAGCATCGCGTTCCGTCGTCCATCCGATGTGGTACCCGCCCAACCCAAGCATCGTAACCTGTTCGCCCGTCGCGCCAAATAAACGAACAGGCAACACAGCAGCATCCCGACTCTCGGCCCACGCCGGAACACAAAGTCCTGCCGAAGCCGCTGCCAACGACTGAAGAAATGCTCTGCGATCCATATCCAGATTCATCGTTATAACCTACAGCATTATTCCGCCTGCGCGCGTTCTTCCGCGGGTTGCCTTCTTTCGAAATTTGCTTCCCGCAGCAAGTGTTCCTGCCATTGATCAAATAAAATGCGCCCACGTTCCGTAGAAAGTGAATCTACAATCTGGCGACGCGCTCCGGCAAAACGAACGGGATCAAACGGTTTACGCTCCACGACAAACGGAACCACATGCATGCCGGGCAAATCAATGCGATCCGCGATTTCCCCTGCATTGTAGCCCAGCACAGCGCGAACGAGATCTTCCGAGAATTCCACATCTTCCAATCCTTCCGCTGCTGTAAATTCCTCGGTGCGTTCTACCGGGATAACCATCTCTTCCGCAGCCGAAGCAAAAGTCCGATTTTCCTTCAACGCTTCGCGTGCGATTTCGATAAATGTTTCCGCCAGTTCCTCCAACGCGTTCCGCTCCGCAACCACGTGCGCAATTTCCGCCACACGTTCCTTAACTTCCTCATAGGCGGGCACACGCGGCGGAATGATTTCGTCAAGCGCCATCACATACACATAGTCTTCCCCACGCACGGGATCGGAAAAATAATCATCCATACCTTCGTTCAGCATAAACGCTGTTTCGGTAAACGCGCTCCCGGCATCCACGCCCTCCGGTGTTTCCGACTGCGTAAATGTTTCCGTTATCTCAACCTCCACCCCTCGCTCCGCGGCCAGATCATCAAACGCAGGGGCTTGACGATTCCGGTCGGGCAACAGTCGCATGGAGAAATCCATCGCTTCTTCAAATGCCGCGCGCATCGCCTCCCGTTGCTGCAACTCCGCCATGATGTCATCTTGGACTTCCTCAAATGGAATCGTATCGGCCATGGTAAACAAGTCTTCGTCGCCTTCTTCGGTTACGACTTCGTTTTCCTCCGGCTCCTCGTATACCGTATAATCATCCAGGTTGACGTCGTAATGCGTACGCGCTTGTTCTTCCGTGATCTCCACGCCTTCGCGGTGCGGAGCCAGAGGGAAACGGACAAACATCACACGCCGTTCTTCCGGCAAGGTAAAGCGTTCAGGATTTTCGTCAAAAAACGCGCGGATATCCTCTTCGCCCATTTCCCAACCCTCACCTAAAACTTCTTTGGTTATCGTGGCATATTCGACCGTGAAACGGTCGCCCACTGTGCTCATGGCGCGCGTTACTTCCGAAGGCGCCACCAAAATGCCTTGCATGACCATACGTTGCATTTTCATCAGCGCCAGTTCCTGCCGGATATGTTCTTTGAACTGGGCCAAGTTAAACCCAAGCTGAGGGAGAAACTGTTCGACAAACCCTTGGAAAATTGAGGGATTATATCCGCCTTCCTCCTCTCGGAAAAAAGGCAAACGGCGAATATGGGAGGTAACTTCGCTATCGGTCACGCGCACGCCCATTTCATCAGCTTTACGTAGCGTTACCAGACGTTTCCACGCCAGTTGCGTCAATTCCTCATTCATTTCAGGCGAGCGCGGCAGATCCTGGCCCAGCATCAAGACCAGCCCGAGGTATGTATTGGCATAGGCTGTGCGAAACTCGTCCGGGGATACCGGCTCGCCGTTTAACGTGCCTTCGGATTGTTGGTTGGCGGCGTCACGCGCATCTTCGGGAATAGACAAGTCCCACACGACAAATGCCAGCACGATTAAGACGATAAACGTCAGCCAGACCACTTTGGAGGCGATCAGTTTATTAAATTTTGTAATCAGCATGGTCATAGTTGAACGTTTCCTTTGCTATTGATAATCCTGCAATACACCAATCCATAATAAAATGCCAACCAGCACGGCCAGGCCAACCCTGTAATAACCAAACAACGCCAGCCCGTGTTTTTCAAGATAGCGCACCAGCCATTTAACGGATATCGCCGCGGTACAGGTCGCCGCTACAAAGCCCGCCACGAGATTGATCCAGCCAAATGCCTGGATCATGATCCGGCCGTGCGCGACCGCATCATGCGCTGTAGCCGCGGACAATGTCACGACGCCTAATAGAAAACTAAAAACCACCGAGGATTTCAACTGCATTCCGACAAGCCATCCTCCTACAATCGTAACCAGACTCCGGCTGACGCCCGGCCACATCGCGATGCATTGAATCAACCCTATCGCGAGCGCCCGCTTCCAGGTCAGTTCTTCCAAGGACATCCCCATGCGCGTTTCGTTTTTCTTGCGCGTCCATGTTACAACAAGTATAGCCATGCCACCGACGAACCATGCCCACACAATCGGCCACAGCCCGAATAAATACTGTTTGATGACGGAAGCAAAGGTCAACCCGACCACCGCGGCTGGAAGAAACGCCATGAATATATTCACGCCGATACGCAAACCGCCCGGGTCGCGCCCCAAAATCCCTTGAATCATACGGCGAACGTAAGGAAAATACAACGTCAGCACGGCGAGAATCGCTCCTGCTTGAATGCAAATGGAATACGCATCCGCCGCTTGTTTTTCTTCTGCGGTCCGACCAATACCCATCATCCTTTGCGTCAAAATCAAGTGCCCGGTTGAACTTACAGGAAGATATTCCGTGAATCCTTCCACAACCCCCAGAACCAGCGCTTGCGTCACGGTCATGGAAGAACGGATTTGTGTCTGCTCCTCCTGATGCCCGTCCGCAGCGAATACCGGGGACAAAAACATGAAGCAGAACAGCGCCAAGCAGGCGGATCCATGACGAAGAAATAAGCGCATGATTAAAACAATTTCATTTTCGGCAAATCCTGAACATCAATCATGCCGGCCAGCCGCCCCTGCGCGTCCACAATAATCAAATCATCTATGTTGTGTTCACGGAAATGGGCGAGAACATCTATGGCTAAATGATCGGCTGTCATCGTCACAGGATGCGGTGTCATCACGTCGTCCACAAGGCGATCAAGAAGTATACCGGGTTCAATCAGATGCCTGCGCAAGTCCCCGTCGGTAAAAATGCCGAGCACGGCCTGATGGTCATCCACAATCACAACAGACCCCGACCGGGCCTTCGTCATCGCTAACATGGCGTCGCGCACCGTTGCGCCGGTCACAACACATGCCATACGATCCCCGGTGCGCATGATGTCGCGTACTTCCAGCAGAAGCGCTCGTCCTATAGCGCCGCCCGGATGCAATTTTGCGTAATCGTCACGGGTAAACCCGCGCGCTTCCAATAAAACCATGGCCAAGGCGTCCCCCATAGCCAGCGTGGCCGTGGTGCTACTTGTGGGAGAGATATTAAGCGGACAGGCTTCCCGCTCGATCGTAACCGGAATGACTTCGTCGCTATTACGCGCCAAGGGGCTATCCAAATCGCCGGTTAACGCGACGACTTTGGCTTCGGCGCGCTTGATCACCGGTAATAGCGCCACCAACTCATCGGACGCTCCCGAATAACTCAAAGCCAAAACTACATCACCGCGTCCCACAAGGCCCAGATCCCCATGCATTGCTTCGGAAGGATGCAGCACAACAGCGGTACTGCCCGTGCTGGTCATCGTCGCGGCAATTTTTTGGGCAATATGAAAACTTTTTCCGAGCCCGGTCAGCACAAGCTTATTGCCCCGGCCCAAGGCCTCAAGCATAAGCTCCACGGCCCGGGCAAATCCCTCGCCCAGACCATCGCGCACTTTCTGCACACTGGCTATTTCGATATCTATAATTTCTCGTGCACGTTGAACGTATTCCATAGGCCCTTCCTAAAGTGATCATGCCATAAAACAGCCATACTATAGGAAAGAAGCCCACCCCGTCAACGCGCCCACGTAACAAGTACACACAGTAGCGCAGACCACACATTTGGACAAAAACCAAATAAACCAACAATTATAGAGCTCGATTATGTTGCTTTGTTTTTGTTTATGTTGTATTTTTTGGGTTTTTAGTGCGTTGAACTTCAGTTAATAAAGGCTAATGGTTATGAATGACACACCTTTTTTTATCGGCTTAAATCAATTGAACGAACAAGCGCGTAGTCAGGCTGTGACGGATGCTTTGTCCGCCGTGCAAAGCGGACAGGTTCAATTCCCCGCGCCGCAAGACAAAATCAACCTGCATATCCACACGTTTTTCTCGTTTAACGGGGAAGGTTATTCCCCGGCGTATGTCGCGTGGCGCGCTAAACAAGAAGGGCTTGCCTTGGCCGGCATTGTTGATTTTGACGTATTGGATGGCCTGGAGGAATTCCTGGACATTAGTCGTCAGCTTGACTTGAAAGCGACCGTCGGCATCGAAACACGTGTGTACGTGCCGGAATTTGCGGAAGCGGTCATTAACTCGCCGGGCGAACCGGGTATTGCGTATCACATGGGGGTTGGCATGCCCCAACGCAAACTGAATGCACCCGAAGAGCATTTTCTTTCCACGCTTCGCGAAACATCGGCGCGACGCAACCGCGAGTTGGTCTCACGCGTAAATATATTCACCGCGCCTGTGACAGTGGATTACGAGCAGGATGTGTTACCGCACACGCCCACCGGCAATGCTACCGAACGCCACATCTGTAAAGTCTATGCGCTTAAAGCAGCCGCTTATTTTTCATCGCCGGACAAACTCGCTTCATTCTGGAGCGAGAAACTGGCAACTTCGATTGAGGTAGCGGATGTGCCGGATAAACCCGCATTACTGGACAAAATTCGCGCAAAAACCATGAAGCGCGGCGGCGCCGGTTATGTGCAGCCCGACGCGCAATCGTTTCCGCTAATGAAAGATATGAATGCGTTTGTGCAAGCCGCCGGGGGTATTCCTTGTGTAGCGTGGCTGGACGGATTATCCGACGGCGAGCAACGTATGGAGGAATTGCTGGATGTGGCCATGTCCACCGGCGTAGCGGCCATTAACATTATTCCGGACCGGAATTACACACCGGGCGTCCACGACCAGAAATTAAAAAATCTTCAAGCCGTGATCGCGTTGGCACAAGCCCGCAACCTGCCTATCGTGGTAGGCACGGAAATGAACGCGCCAGGCCAGAAATTTGTGGATGCATTTGAAACAGAGGAATTGGCGCCTTTACTTCCGGTTTTTATGGAAGGCGGATACATCATATACGCCCACACGGTACTGCAACGGCACGCCCGCCTTGGGTATTTAAGTCCATGGGCTGAACGCCATTTCCCCGAACGAGCCGCACGTAATCAATTCTTCGCGAAAATCGGGAAGCATGTTGAAGCGTGCAAACAGGCGGTATTGACTGGGTTAAACGACAACCTTAGCCCGTCCGAAGTATTAACCATCACCAACAAACTATACGAGGTAAAGGCATGAACACTCTCCCGGCAACACAACGCGCGGTTCAACTGACGGGCCCGGACAAGCTAACCCTAAACAACAATAAAGAAGTATTTAAACCCGGGCCTCACCAGATTCTGGCGCAGGTCGAAGTGACAGGACTTTGTTTTTCGGATTTGAAATTGCTGAAGCAATTCAGCGCGCATGTGCGGAAATCGGATGTCATTGAAGTTCTCCCGCCCGAGGTGCTCAGCGAAATCCCGAGTTATGTGCCCGACAATACTCCTACCGTGCCCGGGCACGAAACCGTGGTGCGGATTATCGAAGTCGGTGAAAAAGTCAGCAATGTAAAACCCGGTGACCGGCGTTTGGTGCAAGCGGATTTTCGTTGGCTTAAAACTGCGCAATCGAATGCTGCGTTCGGGTATAATTTCGAAGGGGCTTTGCAAGAATATGTGCTTCTGGACGAACGCGCCATTACCGCGCCCGACGGCGAATCCATGTTGATACCGGCGGCGGACGATCTTTCCGCGTCGGCTGTCGCGCTTGTGGAACCGTGGGCATGCGTCGAAGATTCGTACGTTGTGCGCGAAAGGCAGAGACCTTTGTCCGGGGGCCGCGCTTATACCGTGGACAGCAACGTTACGAAAGCAGAAGACATTCAAGCGCTTGCGGATGAATCGCTCGACGATGTTGTTTTTCTAGGCGCTAATGCCGATTTACTGGAATTGGTATTTCCCAAAGTAGCCAAGCACGGTTTAGTGAATATTGTGCAACGCGGCGAAACGTTTGGACGCCCTGTTGTCACTCCGGTCGGCCGCATCCATTACGGCGGCGTCCGCATTACCGGGACCACGGGATCCGACATTCAGGAAGGGTATGCCGCCATTCCTGAAAACGGGGAAATTCGACCGAACGATCAAATCAATATACTCGGCGCAGCCGGCCCCATGGGCACGATGCATGTTATTCGCAACCTCTGCCAAGGAATGCCGGGCGTGACGGTGTACGGCGGCGATATGAGCGACGAGCGCCTGGAGCAGTTGGCTAAACTATCCGCGCCATTGGCTGCAGCCAACCACGTCGCGTTCCATACGTACAACGCCAAAACCAATCCCCCTACCCAATCGTTTAATTACATTGCGTTGATGGTTCCCGTCCCCGCGCTCGTCGAAGCCGCCGTGCAACAAGCTGCGCCTAAAGCTATCATCAATATTTTTGCGGGCATTCCCGCGACCGTGTCTCATCCCATTGATCTCGACACTTTGATTGCGCGCAATGCGTATTTCATCGGCACAAGCGGGAGCACGATCGAGGACATGAAAATTGTGTTAAGTAAAGTTACCGCGCGTACGCTGGATACCAATTTATCCGTCGCGGCGATTAGTGGTCTGGATGGCGCCGTGGAAGGGATACGCGCCGTTGAAACACAGGCTATCCCGGGTAAAATTTTGGTATATCCATCCTGCAAGGGACTTCCGCTGACACGGTTAACAGAGTTGAAACAATCACTCCCCGAAGTCGCGGCCAAGTTAAAGGATGGCACATGGACTCGTGAAGCGGAACAAGCTTTGCTCGCTGCCTTTTCGTAACCATAAAGGATGACCGATGAATAAATTACTTCAGGATCGTATCGCGATTATTACGGGCGGCGCGCAAGGGTTAGGCGCGGCCTTAACCGAACGCCTTGCGCAGGAAGGCTGTCAGGTCGCCGTGTGCGACTTGAAAGAAGAGGCGGTACAGCAAACCGCCGAAGCCGTGGGCAAAGCGACAGGCCGGACCATTCTACCGCTGGCGGCGGATGTCACTCAGAATGAAGATATGGCCCGCGTGTTTGATGAAACCCGGAATGCTTTTGGACGCGTGGATATTGTCGTCGCAAACGCCGCGATACTGATTGCCGAACCTACGATCGAGGCCAATCCCGAAAAATGGCGCGCGGTTATGAATGTAAATTTATTCGGCCAATTTCTGACGATGAAACATGCGTGCCGCATTATGAAGGAACAGAAATCGGGTTCGATCGTACAAGTTAATTCAAAATCGGGTAAAAAAGGAAGCGCGGCCAATTCAGCGTATGCCTCCAGCAAATTCGGCGGCATTGGACTGGTGCAAAGCGTAGCGCTTGAAATGGCGCCGCACGGAATCCGGGTCAATGCCGTATGCCCTGGCAACATGCTGGAATCCCCGTTGTGGACCGATCCCGAACGCGGGTTGTTTGTGCAATACCTCAAAGCCGGGAAAGTGCCGGGCGCCAGAACCGTGGAGGATGTCCGGCAGTTTTATATCCATCAAGTGCCGCTACGGCGCGGATGCACGTACGAAGACGTCGGCAATGTGGTGACGTTTCTCGCCAGCGATTTGTCGTCGTACATGACAGGACAGGCTATCAACATTACCGGTGGCCAGGAAATGCGGTAAGCTCGCCCGAATGGCGGGCTGGGCCAGCCCGCCCTACCTAGTCTATTTTACGCCCACGTTGTAGGTATCGCCATTATTCCGTTGCCAAGACAATAGGCCAGTCGTCTGTCCGGAAAGGTGTCAACGGCAATCCATTGCGATCCTGTACATTCGCGTCGGGATTATCGGCCCAGGCATACCGGACCGCCACAGGCTCAGGGACATCGGGATTTGACACATAAATGGCATCACGTGCTTCAATTTTTGCTTCGGCGTGCTGCCAAACGCGGTCTTCGCCCGCAATCGCAAACCCGCGGGGCTCTTTGACCTCAAACGAATACAACCCTTTATCCACGTCCTTGAAATAAAGCATAATTCCGTCTTTGTGTTTTTCCATACGATCGAACGCAGGACTGCGCGATGCCACATCCTTGCCGTACACATTCGCCAACGCCAGGCGGGCCAACCGGCGCGCAACGTTTTGTTTGTCGCGAGGATGAATGTCACGTCCTTCACCTAAATCATACGTAACCGCTTGTCCGGTGTTCGGCAACGCCAGCGAAGCCGTTTGCGCTTCCCGTATAATCGCCCATTTACTTTTCTCGTCCACAGGCTCCTCTACACGATCTCTAAACGACGTTAATTGCACCCAATAGAAAGGAAAGTCCCCCTGCCCCCATTCCTCTCGCCAATGTTGAATCATAAGCGGGAACAGATATTGATACTGAGAAGCACGTCCTGCATTGCTTTCCCCTTGATACCAAATGACGCCTTGTAGGCCATACCCGATTAGCGGATGCAACACACCGGCGTACAGATTGCCGGGACGGTGCTGATTCGCAAGCCGGTTTTTCGGGCGATTCGGTTCGCGCTCCCGAGGCTGGCCCGCTGCTTGGCGGGCTTTATCTTCATCCTGCCATTGGGCGTATTTCTCCTCCCAGTCCGCAATCACTTTGTCATAATTGTACGTAGCTTCAATTTCACGCCATTCCTGCATATACGTTTTAAAGCGATCATCCGCTTCAAGCAGATCGCGACGAATCCACGCTTCGGCCGATGACCCTCCCCAGGAATTATCAATCACGCCTACCGGAGCCTGCAGCGCGCGATGCAACCACCTCCCGAAATGATACCCCACAGCCGAAAAGTTCGTCACAGTTGCCGACGACACGGGTTTCCACGCGCCTTCAAAATCCTCTTGGTATTCCTGTGTCCCATTGTGTGGAACGTGCAGTAAGCGGATATACGGATACTGGGCCACCAGCGTTTCCAAATCCGCATCATTAGACCGCATGACCGGCCATTCCATGTTGGATTGCCCGGAACATAACCATACTTCCCCAAACAAAACACCCTCGATAATTACACGATCCTCCTCCGAAGTAATGTGGATTTGCACTTCATCAAACGACGCGGGACGAGCGGGAAGAAAAACTTTCCATCGCCCGTTTTCATCCGCCACGCCTTCCACCTGCACCGAATCCAGCGTAACAAGCACCGGGGCTCCCGGCATAGCCCTGCCCCATATCGGCGCATGCATATCGGCTTGCAGCACCATCCCGTCGCTAAACAGCGCAGGAAGTTTAAGGCCATCGGCATACGCGGCCACTACACCACATGAAACAATCAATCCAACGATCCAACACCGAGGTATTCGACTCATATACAGACGCTCCTAAAACAAGCGGCTCTCCTTATCAAGAGAGCCGCTCAATCATATGTACGGATTATTATTACAAGGCCCGTCCGCCTAGAATATATTCATTCACAATATTTTCCAGCAGTTCTTGACGTCCGCTGATGCGCGCAGGTTCACCTTGACGTGTCGCGTAGGCTTCCAATTGAGGCAAGGATGCTTTGCCTGCCATGATTTTGCGGCCCATGCCGCTCCGGTATCCTTTGTAGCGTTCGCTGATAAAAGCATCAATAGCCCCTTCTTTTAACATGGCGTGCGCAATAACAAGCCCCCGCGCAAACGTGTCCATGCCTCCAATATGCGCATGGAATAAATCCACGGCGTCAAAGGAACCGCGACGTACTTTCGCATCAAAATTCAACCCGCCATGTTTTAATCCTTTTTGTTTGAGGATGATAACCATGGCCCAGACCGCATCGTAAATATCGGTGGGAAATTGATCGGTGTCCCATCCGACGGTCATATCACCGCGGTTAATGTCGAGACTGCCCAGCAGCCCGGCGTCGCTAGCCACTTGCAATTCGTGGCGGAAGGAATGCGTGGCCAACGTGGCATGATTGGCTTCCACATTAATCTGAAAATGATCAAGCAAATTGAATTCACGCAGAAACCCGATCACCGTTGCGCTGTCGAAATCATATTGATGCACCGAAGGTTCCTTAGGTTTAGGCTCGATAAAAAACTTTCCTTTGAAGCCGATCTTTTTCCCGTAATCCACTGCGTAATGCAACATACGCGCAAATTGCTCGCGCTCGTGTTTCATATTTGTATTAACCAGGGAAACATAGCCTTCGCGCCCACCCCAGAATACATAACCGGTGCCTTTCAACGCCACGGTAGCATCCATTGCGCGACGCACTTGCGCGGCCGCATGGGCAAAAACCAACGGATCGGGATTGGTGGCCGCCCCGTGGGTGTAGCGGGGATGACTAAATACATTGGCCGTGCCCCACAACAACTGAATGCCTGTTGCTTTCTGCAAACGCGCGGCCTGATCCACCACCGCTTCGAGATTCCGTTGGGACTCCTTTACCGAAGCGCCTTCCGGGGCGATATCGCGATCATGAAAACACCAATAGTTGACGCCGAGTTTGGACATAAACTCAAACGCGGCGTCCATCGTTTTATGCGCGATATCCATCGGGTCCGAGCCATGATCCCATGGACGATCGTACACCGCGCCTCCAAACGGATCACTGCCGGTGCCTTTAAACGTGTGCCAATACGCCACAGCAAATTTAAGGTGCTGCTCCATCGTTTTGCCGCCAATTTTGCGTTTGGGATTATAATACTTAAACGCCAACGGATTATCCGAAGTTGGCCCCTCGTATTTGATGGCTTTAATGTCATTAAAATAATTGTTTTTCGCCATAATTGCTCCTCGGTTTACAGGGGTTCGTTGCTTTCCAAATAATGTGCATGGATTATTTTTATCGTAAATGACTAACCAGAGAAATGTCCAATCCCAAAAAAGAAAAGAAGCTATGCATTTCCATGTGTATCATGAAACGTCAGGGGAGAATCGGAAAATGGACGCTCAGGGGCTCGAACCCTGGACCCGATGATTAAGAGTCATCTGCTCTACCAACTGAGCTAAGCGTCCGTTTCATAAAAAACTGCCACGCACGGCGCGCGCGGTCAAGCGCGGATCGTCTTGCTTAAAGGACTTCTGCAATGGCGTCGCACAAATAATCCATTTTGGCGCTGGTGATACCCGCGACATTGATGCGGCCACCTTTAACAATATAAATACTTTTTTCTTCACGCAAGCGCTGCACTTGTTCATCCGTCAACCCGCTGAATGAAAACATGCCTTTTTGTTTTTCGATGAATGAAAAATCACGCTGCACGCCCCGCTCTTTTAGCTTTTTCACAAACTGGCTGCGTACGGAACGTATGCGATCCCGTATTTCGCGCACATCCGTGTCCCATTGCGCGCGCAAATCCGGGTCGTTAAGAATCGCCGTCACAATCAACCCGCCATGCGCAGGCGGATTCGAGTAAATAACACGAATGTTTTTTTCAACATGACTAAACGCGGCGTCGGCTGACGCCGTGTCCTTGCCCAGTAAACTCAGCGCGCCTGTGCGATCACGGTACAAACCAAAATTCTTGGAAAACGAACTGGCCACAAACAATTCCGGCACGGCATCCACCATAGCCAACAACCCTGCGCGATCATTTTCCAAATCATCGCCGAGCCCCTGATACGCAAAATCAAGAAACGGAAACCAGCCACGGCGTCCTGCAATCGTAGCTACCTCACGCCATTGATCCCGCGATAAATCCACGCCCGTCGGATTATGGCAGCACACATGCAACAACACGATATCCCCTGCGGGAATGGCATCCAGCGTCTCTACCATACCCGCAAAATCAAGCCCTTTGCTTTCAGCGTGATAATAAGGATACGGGACAACTTCAAATCCCGCGGCGGAAAATATGCCGGGATGATTGGCCCAGGTAGGCGTGCTAACCCACACCTTGGTGCCGGGCGCTGCTACTTGCTTCAAAAATTCCGCCCCTACCCGCAACCCACCGGTGCCCCCCGGCGTATGCGCGGTGCGAACACGTCCCGCCTGGACTGCGGCATGGTCCGGACCAAACAACAAGGCCTGCACATGCGCTTTGTATTCAGGCGCGCCGCTGATGGACTGGTATGTTTTGCTTTTCTCCGAAGCAAGCACACGTTCTTCCGCTGCTTTAACCGAAGGCATAATCGGCGTTACGCCTTGATCGTCTTGATACACGCCCACCCCCAAATTAACTTTGGCCGGGTTGGGGTCTTTTTTGAATGCTTCCGTCAACCCGAGAATCGCGTCGGGCGGCGCGGGGGCTAACTGATCATATATCATAACAACCTCTGGGGGGTACGTATGCTTAACCGTAATGCTTTTTCAGCAGCTTCTGAATGCCGTCTTTGTGAATTTTAATAATACCCATTTCGCGTTTCGCATTTTCCAGCGAATCCGAGGCATGGGCGGCGTTGACCATAACATCCTGGCCATATTCTTTTCGGACCGAGCCCGGCGCTGCTTTGCTGGGATCGGTGGGACCAAGAATGTCGCGAATTTTCTTCACTGCATTATGTCCGCAATACACCAACGCCAGAATGCGCGAGTGCCCCGGCTGATCATGCTCCTCGGGCGGACAATCCGGCGCCCATTTGCCGGTCATAAACTGAACCAATTCATTAAATTGACGGTCACCGACTTCCGGCCCGATCAAGTCGCCTAATTTGGCTTCAACCTCCGCAGGCAACGTATATCCTAATTCGCGTTCGATGGAGCGTTTGGACAATTCACCTGCTTGCGTTTTTTTCTTTTCACGCAAGACATTGCGTACCGGTCCGTAGAATTCCAATGCCTCAGCAATACTCATGCGATCAATTTTCGCGGCGACAATACGCAGGCCTGATTGTGAAAAAATATCAATAATAGTGCCGGGCCGCACGCTGGCGAACTTAAAGTTATCGGGCTTCAACATGACCAATGTATGCTCCACTCCTTCGCCCGAAGGCACGTCTTTCAGGTTTTCCTGAATACCGCAGTTTTCTTCACTGGCATCGGCCCATAAACGGAGCACCTCACGTGTCTGTTCCACGGTGACGCTTGTTATCGCGGCCGGTTCAATAAAAACGACATTCCCCTCGGCATCGCGCACTAAATCCCCGTGGGTATCACGCACGGATTCCGCGGATTGCATCGTTGTGCGGAACCGGCCAAGCGCTTTATTAACACGCGCTACAGCGTCCTCGCCTTCGAACATCAACAACATAACACGTCGGCACTGTCCGGTTTTTTCATCAGGGGAAAAATGCGTCAGCACATATTTAGATAGAAGCTCGGCTTCATTTACGCCTGTGCCTTCAATGTCGCCATGGCGTTCCAGCATTTTTGCGTAGGCTTCGATCAGTTCCTGACCGGGCGCAATCAAACGCGTGGCCACAAGTTCCAGGCTGGTGCGGTTCATGAAGCGACTGATGATGCCGCCCGTCCGTGACTTCATCAGCGAGTACGGTGTGATTAATGCATATGCCAATTCGTTTGCCATAAAAATGCTCCTCAGTGATTAAAGCCCGTGAGGGTATGCGTTCGTTCACCTTGGATCAAGAAAGAACGGTGGGCAATTGTCATTTTTTCTGTACTATGGTCTTATGAACACACCCGCAGCCCCATCATACGCACACGCACAAGCCCGCCGACTAACCGAACTGGTCGCGGGCGTGGATCACGCTGTACATAAAGGCATGCCCGCCGACGAGTGGCTGGCTCGCGTGTTTAAGGAAAACCGATCGTACGGCTCGAAAGACCGACGATTAATTGCAAGCACGGTTTTTTCTTTTTTCCGTTGGCGCGGCTGGGTCGCCCCGCGTCAACCCGTGGACTATGCCCAAGCCTCGGCCATGGCGTATGCGCTCGATAACACAGCGCCGCACCCTGTCATGGAGCATTTAACACCGGATAATCGCTCCTATGCGCCTGTCGGGGACCGGCCGATACACGACAAAGCAGACGAGGTCGCCCGATGGCAAAACCTCTCCGAACCTCCTACGTTACATGCGTTAGCGCCACCCTGGATTCCCGAAGCGCTAGGCCCTATAGCCGATCGCGTGCTGGAGTCTATGCAAGAACGCCCCCCGCTATGGATACGACTACGTCGCGACGCGCCGTGCCCACCGGGTTTCACGCCCCACCCTCACCTTCCCCACGCAGCCCGTTCGCCACATGCCGTGAATCGGCGGGAACTTGAAAAAACCTACGACATCCAGGACTTGGCTTCCCAGTGCGTGGGCTGGATTTGCGGGGCGCGCCCGGACAAATCCTGGTGGGACGTATGCGCGGGCGCAGGCGGCAAAACGCTGCATCTCGCGGATCGCATGCAAAGCAAAGGACATATACTAGCCACCGACGTACGTGTGGACATTCTGCGCGAATTGGCACGGAGAGCGCGCACGGCGGGCGTGGACACCATGATCCGCACGCGCCCGCTTCGTTCCGGTGTGCCATCCAAAAAACAACAATTCGACGGTGTGTTAGTAGATGCTCCTTGCAGCGGATTAGGCACATGGTCGCGTAACCCGGACGCCCGGTGGCGCATCACGCGCACGTTTGTAGAAACCATGGCAGGCAAACAAAACGACATTTTGACACGCGCCGCGCCCCATGTTCGACCCGGTGGCTGCCTGATGTATGCCGTATGCACGTTAACCCGCGCGGAAACGATTGCGATACGCAAGCAATTCGAAGAAACACATCCGCATTTTGTGCCGGATCGTTTTTCGCATCCCTTGCACCAAACCCCGTGCGAAGGCGAAGCATGGATATATCCGTGGGACGGCCCCTGCGAAGGCATGTTTATAGCCCGGTGGACGAGGCAGAAGTAAGAAGTTCCTGCTGACGGCCCCGCAATACCTTCTGTTGGGACGCATTCCGACGTATCCAGAACATTTCTGGAGGGACACGCTCCGTGGAATCCAGAGCATTTCTGGAGGGACGCGCTCCGTCGCGTCCGAAGACCATGTTTCGTAAAATTAAAGACGGACAGAGGATCGTGTGTCTTTTGAACACCATACTCACAAACTCCCACACTCCCCCCCTAGGGAATCTCACGCCAAGCTCCCCCCCCCGCCCCCAAGTAAAAGCGTGGTTTGGGTTTGTTTCCGATTGTGTTTGAATTCCTGGGATTATGAACAATGTCGCAAGCTGAATGTCAACGATAGGGAGTTCCTCGCGCCCGAAAGTACCGTTGTTCCGCTGCACCCGTTCCGATGGTCACCGTCATGTTGGTGTCGGCCGCAACCAGGTTCGTCGCACCGGGGATCGCGGACCAGAAAACAGGCGGAAGAAGCGAATCCGTCTCTTCCAAATCGTACTCCAGATTCTGGGGTGCAAACCAGCGAAGCAACAAGGATTGGGACGGTCCCGAGCTGGCGGACAGGGTTGGTTGATAGGTTTGAATGGGCGCCGCATTGCTTCCTTGAGCCCAACTCGTCCACTCGCCGTTACCCGTCTGTGCGGAGAAAAGGGTTCCGGTGTACGCCGACGCCGAATCGCGGATAGGCTGGTTGGTGCCTTCTTCAAGGCGAAACCATGCGACCAGTCCCGGAGCATCATGGAGAGGGACGATGCGGGACGCGATGTGCACCAGTTCGTTGGTGTTCAGCGCTCTTGACCAAAAACGCAATTCATCAATGCCCCCATTAAACGAGGGATACTCACTGCCGGCATCGTGCTTCTCCGCCCCGAGAACCAGAAATGGATCCGAGTCCGGCCAACTGGTTGACCGTCCGACCCGGTAACTCACAGTCCCTGTCGGGCCGGTGCTCTGCGCATCCAGTTTGCCGTCCACGACGATGCGCATCAGGCCATTCGATTCCTGCCGCGTGACAGCCACATGGCGCCAGATATTGTCTCCCACATGATTTGTGCCCACAATGGTCTCGCCCCACTCTCCATTGTGTAGGCCGAATGCAAGCACGGAGTGCGAGGCGGAGCGTCCGATGGAAATTCCGAAGTCGCCGTAGTCGCCGGGGCCGTAGACGTCCCGGTCAATGATGACGTTCCCCGTGATCCAACCATCCCCGTTCTGTCCGCTGGCTACGACTCCCGCGTTGTTCGCGTAATCCGCGCGCATCCAAAACTCAATCGTGAAGTCGTTTCCGAGATTAAGCAACGGGGCCGAGTGGAGCGGAATCTTAATCCGGTCAATCTGTCCCGTCCCTGTGCCGTAGAATCGTACCGCGAACCGCGAACCCTGCGCCGAAACATCCCATCGAGTTAGGGTCAGAAGCATTAGGCTAAGCATCAAATATCGCATTTGGTCACGGCCGACAACATGGCGGCGCCTCTCACGCAATTGAATTTTGGGCAGCACCATAATGCTATAACGCTGCCATGTCAACGGGATGCATTTTCAGGGAAGCGCGAGGTGGAGTTCTACGGGAAAACGTCTACGGATGTGGACTGTTTTGTTGCGCTTCTGCGGAGGATTCTGAAAAAGTATGAATGGGCCAAGGACGAGAGGTCGTGGCTCCCTTGTTGATTCCCAGGTGTGCATCCGCCCGCCGGGATGAATAAGAAACGCATGCGCCATTTGTTATATGTTTAGACGTGCCCCACACGACATCCGTTGAGCGCATACCCCAGCCGGAACGATCACCAATGCAACGAGGCCGACCTTGCGGGCGTAGGCCCATTTCCTCTCGCTTAGTTCCGCGAGGGCTGCGCATTCGTCTGGAGGCGTAAATTTGTCGTCGTTCATCATATCAGCCACATTCCCCGTGAGCGCGCAGCGCGAGCGGGGAACGTCGTGAATCAGGCTTTGGCGCGCTAGCAACCGTAGTCTGCATTCATCGTGAAGGAACATCGTCATAACGTGAGGCATAGACGTCCAGCAGTCGCCGAATCATTTTCTGATAAGCAGTGTGGTTACGCCGCGCCTCCCGCTTAAAAAAGTCCACGCTGGAACGACTCAATCCGATGGTCACCTTGACCGTGTCTTCCTCAAACACAAGTTCATGGGGAGGTGGCAGGAAGTCCCTGACAACTTTCAATTCCCCCATGGGTTCATCTGTGTATTTTATTTTGTTTTTCATATAGTTGCCTTCCTTTTCTCCAGTATCCGGCTCCTATGATCCGAATCGCATCTGCGCGATACGTAAAGCGTACCGTCAGTATTCCGTCCCCGACTTGTCCGATACAGAAGAACCGGTCTTCATCGGAACTGTGAGCCGTATCTTCCGCAATAACACGTTGCGGGTCTGCGAAAGCGTATCGTGCCAGATGAAACCCGACTCCGTGTTTCTTTTGATTGCGCTGGTGCTTGTCGTCATCCCATTCAAACCTTGTCATGGTGTCAATCTACCACCAGCCACCGAAGAGGGCAATACTATTATATGGCTCAATGTATGTATAAGCGGGCGTTGAGAAATCTGGTAATTCTTTGATTCAAAGTGGCTGCGGCTGACTTTCAGCCCGAGGCAAGATTGCTTGACGGAGGGCTGGAAGGTCAAACGCCGCAAATCAGCGGCGCGGTTTACCGCGTATGCTGGATTTGCTGGTTCGGCGATTATCTGTAACCGGGTCTATTGTATCCAGGAACGAAAACCGATTGAAATCCGTGTCCCTCGTATAGATTGCGCGAATGCCGTTCTCTCTCATCAGTATAGCCGTGTGCGCATCAAACACCAGATTCCCTGTGATCCCGGGAACTTCGGCAAATACTTCAGTGGCTACGTGCTGATGACGGTCTGTCTCGACAAGAATCCCGAGACGCGGGGAGGAGAACAGGGCATTTATGAATAACCATGCCTGTTCGGGTGTGAACGGTCGGGACAGAACTCTTGGATGCGTCACTACGCGCAGAAACTCGTAAACGATACCCCAGGTAACATACCATGGGGTTGTCATCGCCCGAAACGACTCCAGCAGTTCCCGGCATCGCGTGTGATCAGGAGCATCTCTGTTCGCGCCGTAGATCAGGACATTCGTATCAACAACGAACATGCCTATCCCTCCATAACATTGTAGAGGGCATCTCGATTAGCCACATTCACCCGAAGTCCCCCGCCAGCGAATTTAGGCAACGGAGGCAAATCGACTTCACGTTGTTCCGGCTCGACGATGGTCCGGAGCGCTGCTTCGACTAACTCGGACATGGTTTGCCGACGGCGTGCTGCCTCGCGTTTGACTTCAAGCATCGTCACATCGCTGATGTTGAGTGTAGTTTTCATATGGATTACCATATCGCAGACACAGATTGCTGTCAACCGATTGTTTCTGTCTTCATTCTGGCTCGCCGATCGATTAACCTGAGAGGCCCCGTATCTGACACTTCGGCTAAGATAATCATGTGCGAGAAATTCATAGCTCTTTTCGGCCAACGCTTAGCGTTTTATCCGAAGTGCCGCCGATTTATCGCGTTGTCTCATGCGTTTGGTTCTCCCGGCGGCATTTCGGATAAAACGTTGTTGAACGGAGCCGCGTTGATCATCGTGTGGGCA
>Ga0081528_100288_pt1 | contig 32483 bp, 28 predicted proteins | sample HotLakmasection4_FD_71011 | JGI IMG/M metagenome (GOLD analysis project Ga0081528, IMG submission 71011) | Hypersaline microbial mat communities from Hot Lake, Washington, USA - Section #4 (SPADES assembly) (version 2) | ecosystem: Environmental > Aquatic > Non-marine Saline and Alkaline >...
TGGTCCCTCTCAGCTTATACCAGCTGAGAGGCTGTTTCGACCTCTTCCTCCGACGAGTTGAATGACCCATTCTCGGAAGAGGTCGAAACAGCAGAAGACAACGCCGGGATATACTTACAAGGCCGCAAAGACGCAGAGGTATGAGGATAGACGCTTAGAATATAACGACAATCCCTTCTTCCTATGCCTTTACTATTGACATGCGCCTAGGTCGCCCCGTATGTCCTTAACACCTTATGACGCAAAAAATTATAGTCGAACTGGATAAGCGCTCTTACCCGATACATATTGCGCCGGGCGCGCTTGCGGGGATCGGGCAGGCGGCGGTGGAAACCGGTCTGGGGCGGAAAGGTATGATCATTACCGATGATCAGGTCGCGCCTATCTATGGGCAGTCTTGCGAAAACTCCTTTGCGTCGGTTGGGTTTGAAATGACTTCTTGCGTGGTGCCTGCCGGCGAGCCGTCTAAGTGCCATGCACAATTGTTACGCCTGTACGATGCCGCGCTTGATGCAGGGCTTGAACGTTCCTCGTTTATCGTCGCGTTGGGTGGCGGTGTGATCGGCGATCTGGCGGGTTATGCGGCGGCTTCGTACTTGCGGGGCATTGATCTCGTGCAAATACCTACCACGCTGCTGGCTATGGTGGATAGCGCCGTTGGCGGCAAGACCGGCGTGAATCTGCCTAAAGGCAAAAATTTGATTGGCGCGTTTCATCAACCATCATTGGTCTGCATTGATACGGACACGTTGACGACGTTGCCGCCTCGCGAATTTCGCGCGGGTCTGGCGGAAGTCGTGAAATACGGTGTGATTGCCGATCCACGGCTATGGGACACGCTGGAGTCGCATGCCACGCTTGCTACTTTGCAACAAGATGCAGACGCAATCACACACTTGGTGCGTCGCAGTTGCGAAATCAAAGCCGATGTGGTGGGCAAGGACGAGCGGGAAGAGGGCCTGCGCGCTATTTTGAATTTTGGTCACACCATAGGCCATGCTATCGAACAGGTGACCGGCTACACCACGTATTTGCACGGCGAAGCGGTTGCCTTGGGTATGCTGTTCGCAGCGCGCCTTTCGGAACGCGTGTGTGGATTCCCGTCACAGGACACCGAACGGCTCGCCTGCTTATTGCAACGGCTGGAGTTGCCGGTCCAATTCCCTTCCAAGCCGTGGGAGGATGTGCGCGCCGCCATGGGACGCGACAAGAAAAAAGCGGACGGCGAAGTGCGCTTTGTGCTGGCCGAACAATTGGGCGTTGTGCAATACGGCGTGGCTGTACCGGATGAACAACTGGCTTTGTTGTGGGATCAATGTACGCGGGGCGATGCATGACCGAGCGGGAAGCCTACATTTTATTAAATATGATGGAAGGCATCGGTCCGGTCCGCGTGCGCCATATGCTCGAAGCGCTGGGCTCGGCCGTGGAAGCCGTCACCGCGCATCCGGATGCCATGCAACGCGCGCGCGGGGTAGGCGAGGAGCTGGCCCGCTCCATCGCGAATCAACGCGAACAACTGGATGTGGCAGAGGAATGCCGCAAAGCAAAAGCGATGGGCGCGGAAATCATCACGCCGCTGGATGACGAGTATCCGGCTGCGCTTAAAGAAATCCATGACCCGCCGCTGGCATTGTATGTGTTAGGCACGTTGGAAAAAAAAGACCGGCACGCCATTGCGATTGTGGGATCGCGCCGCAGCACGTTGTATGGCAAACAAGTGGCGGACCGTTTGGGATATCAATTGGCGCAAACCGGCTTTACTGTGCTTAGCGGCCTTGCGCGTGGCATTGACACCGCAGCGCACGAAGGATGTCTGAAAGGGGAAGGCCGCACCATCGCTGTTATGGGAGGCGCGTTGGATAAAGTGTATCCGCCCGAAAACGAAACGTTGGCGCGGCAAATCGTAAAGCACGGCGCGGTCATCTCCGAATTTGCGATGGGGCGCGAGCCTGATCGCACGACGTTTGCGATACGCAATCGAATAGTCAGCGGCATGAGTATGGGCGTGGTGGTGGTCGAGGCCGGATCGAAAAGCGGCGCGTTGATCACAGCGGATGTCGCCGCGGAACAAGGCCGCACGATTTTCGCGGTGCCGGGACGCATTGATTCGCAGGCCTCGCGCGGAACGCACAAGCTTATCAAAGCAGGCGCGCGGTTGGTGGAAGATGTAGACGACATTTTACAGGAATTTGAATTCTTAATCCCGCCGGAACAAGCGCAGGCGGAATTGGCGTTGACGATGCGGCCGGAAGTGCGTCTGGACGCGGATGAACAAGCGGTCGTGAAAGCATTGTGGCAAGGCCCCATGGACATGGACGGACTGGCCCGCGAGGCCGGGCTGTCCAGCGCCCGTATCAGCGCCATGCTTATCGGACTGGAAATGAAGCGAGTGGTGCGTATGCTACCCGGTCGCCAAGTGGAATTAAGTGTGGAATGGAACATGGATGAAGCCCAAGGGCAAGAGGAAGTAGAATTATGAGTAAACATCTCGTTATTGTCGAATCGCCTGCCAAGGCTAAATCCATCAATAAAATCCTCGGTAAGGATTTTGTGGTGAAAGCGTCATTGGGGCACGTGCGCGATTTGCCGCAAAAAAAACTGGGCGTGGATATAGACAAAAATTTCAAACCGGCCTACGAGTTACTTCCCGGGCGGAAGAAAACCGTGCAGGAATTGCAGAAAATTGCGGCCACGGCGGAAAAAATATTCCTAGCGCCCGACCCGGACCGCGAAGGGGAAGCCATTGCATGGCATTTAAGGCATGCGCTGGGCAAAGGAAAAGACGATGAACAATTTTATCGCGTAACGTATAATGAAATCACCGCGCCCGCCATTCGCCGGGCGTTTGAGAATCCTACTCGCATTGACATGCATAAAGTGGATGCGCAGCAGGCGCGCCGCGTGCTTGATCGCATTGTGGGGTATCAAGTCAGTCCTTTACTGTGGCGCCGTATTCGCGGTGGATCCAGCGCGGGCCGCGTGCAGTCGGTCGCGTTGCGTTTGTTATGCGAGCGCGAAGCGGAAATACGTAAGTTTGTGCCGGAAGAATATTGGGTGATGGGCGCGCAGGTGGCCAAACAACAACCGCCGAAAGATCCGTTCCGTATTAAACTAGCCAAAATTGACGGCAACGATCCTGACATAAAAAACGCGGAACAAGCGGGACGCATCAAAGCGGATTTGGAGACGCGCACGCTTACAGTCGCTTCCATTCAAGAACGCGAAATCACACGGCGCACGCGCCCTCCTTTCATCACCAGCACTTTGCAGCAGGCGGCTTCCAGTTTTCTCGGATATTCGCCTTCGCGCACCATGAGTATCGCGCAGAAATTATACGAAGGACCCGGCGCCGGGGAAGACGCTGGCGGATTAATCACCTATATGCGTACGGATTCGCCCTCGATTTCGCAGGAAGCGCAGCAGGCGTGCCGCGCCTTTGTGGAAAAGCAGTTCGGCGCGGATTACCTCCCGGAAAAACCCAATTTTTTCAAAGGCAAGTCCAGCGCACAGGAAGCGCATGAAGCGATACGCCCTACCGACGTAAATCGTACGCCCGATTCGCTTGCGCAGATTTTGAAACCGGAGGAATTAAAATTGTACCGCATGATCTGGCAGCGGTTTGTCGCCAGCCAAATGGCTCCGGCCAAAATTGCGCAGCGCACTGTGGAAGTGGATGCCCGGCCAGGCGCGGAAACGCAAGCCGGGGATCGAATGACTTATTTGTTCCGTGTAACCGCGTCGGTGGTCACATTTCCGGGTTTCATGAAAGTAACCGGAGAAGACGTGAAGAAGAAAAAAGCTGCTTCCGACGAGAACAGCGAGGACGCGGATAACGATGTGGACGAGTTGCCGCCGCTTGCGGAAGGGGAAGAGCTGGATTGTCTGGAATGGTTGCAGGAGCAGAAATTTACGAAGCCACCCGCGCGTTTTAGCGAAGCATCGCTGGTTCGGACACTGGAAGAAAACGGCGTAGGACGTCCCAGCACGTATGCGCAGACCATTCAGACGCTTTACAACCGCAAATATGTGGAAAAGGAAAAATCCGCGCTGAAACCTACAGATACCGGAGAACGCGTAAACGAATTTCTGGTTGGGCATTTGAATGAATTGTTTGATGTAGGATTTACGGCCAACATGGAAAAATCGTTGGATGACGTGGAAGAAGGGCGCGTGGAGTGGACCGGTATGATGCGCGATTTCTACGAGACGTTCCTTACATGGATCGCCAAAGCGAAAGGTCCGGATGCCGATCAAGGCGTGGCGCGTATGTTAATTGAATATGTGCAAAATGTGAACACATGGGATGCCCCTGTGAAGCGCGGAAAACGGACGTACAGCGATGAAGATTTTGTGATGTCGGTCGTGAAACAATTGGATGATGGGGAAAAACACATTACGCAACGTCAAGTAGATGCGCTGGTAGGCATGATTTTTAAATACCGCGAACAATTGCCCGACGCGGAAGCCTTTGTGCGCGGCCTCGGACTTGATGCCTTGTGGGATAAAGTATCCCGCCCGAAAGAACCGCCGCGTCAAACCACGTTGGAAAAAATGGATGTCCTGAAAAATGTAAAATTTGATCCTCCGCGCCAGGTGGGTAAACGCACCTACGATGACGCAGAGTTTTGTCAATCGCTGCGCGCGCAGGTTGAAGGTGGCAAACGGTTAAGTGAAAATCAAGTGATGTATCTTGATCGGCTTGTCGTGAAATACGCGAAGCAGATTCCGGAATACGAACGGTTAGCGGAGGAGTGGGGGTTGGGCAAAGAAGAGCCTGTGAATATTGCGGAAATCAAACCTTTGCTGGACGTTTTGGAAGGTGTAAGCGACTGGAAACCTCCGGTGCAACGAGGCAAACGTACATGGGACGATAAAGAATTTTATCAATCACTTGCCAAACAATTTGCGGATAAAGGGACTTTATCGCCTAAACAACTGGCTTCATTGAAAAAAATGGCGGCCCGTTATAGTGGCGGGGGCAAGGAGAAAGCAGCGGCATCATGATCCCGTACATGGCGGTGGTCTCGGAAGATCCCCGCGTGGCTCATTTTCTGAATTATCTGGAGGCGGAGAAACAAGCGTCCCGTCATACCGGCTATAACTATCTTATAGATATTGCGCAATTTGCCGCGCAGACATGGGGGGGAGAATCCAAACCGCCGTACCGCTGGGCGGAGATTGATCGTTATGGCGCGCGCCGCTTTATGGTGCAATTGCAGAAAATGGGATTAGCGCCATCCAGTTGTGCGCGGAAATTATCCGGTATGCGCGCTTTTTACCGTTTTTTGTTGCGCGAAGGATTTGTGCGGGTGAATCCATTTAGCGGACTGCTGCTTCCGAAAAAAGGCAAACGACTACCTAAAGTATTGACGCAGACCGAGATGGACGCGTTGCTGGCGGCTCCGGGCCAAGCGGCCGCTCAATTACCGGACACCAAGGACCCGAAAAGAAAAAGCTGGCAAACGTATGCCGTGGCGCGTGACGCGGCGATGATTGAAACGCTGTACAGCACAGGCATGCGTATAAGCGAATTGACCGGCATGCGGGAGCGGGATATGGACTTGTTTTCGGGGGCGGTACGCGTGATGGGTAAAGGGCGGAAAGAACGCATTTGTTTATTGGGGCGCCCGGCGATCCGGGCATTGCGGGAATCCCTTGCCTTACGCGAGCGGGTCTGGCTTGCGCTGGGGAAAAGCGGTGAACCTCCGTTTATTTTCCTGAACAGATTCGGGGGAAAATTAACGCCGCGTTCCGTGGAGCGAATGTTAAAAACCTATTTGGCGCTTGCCGGATTGCGCATGGAATTCTCGCCTCACACAATCCGGCACAGTTTCGCCACGCACATGTTGAATGCAGGCGCGGACTTGCGCAGTGTGCAGGAAATGCTTGGACACGCGAGTCTTTCCACGACTCAAATCTATACGCATATTTCTGTAGAGCGGCTCAAGGAAGTGTACGATCAAGCTCATCCCCGCGCATGATAGGCCGTCCTTTATGCCAAACGCTAAAACGTAGGCGTCTAAATAGATGGGTAGGGCGGGCTGGCCCAGCCCGCCGTCTTGCCCTCTGCCATGATTCAAACCGCGATAGAAGCTATAGAAAAAATGCAGACGGGAAACTGGAAGGATAAGAAAAAGAAAGCACTTGAGGCGCTCCTCCAGGCATCCGAATATCTTGATTAACAGCGATCATGAATGCGAACCACATCGACATATCTCTACAAGAATTCATGGACGGGATCCGCCTGCTGAGTCGAACGACGCGCCTCGGCCCCGGAGAGCAGGCGTTATTATCTTTTGATGGACATCTTTTTTACGTGGATGTAACGGGCGCTTCCGTATCCATGCTTGCGAAAGGGGAATGGCCGCAACAGATACGAGTTGGGGCAAAGCTGCTGTTTAATCTCGCCAAGGTCCCGCCGCGTATTGATCCGGTTCGCATTGTGCGGGACAGAAATCAGGTAAAGATTGAGACGATGACGCTGTACTGCGATGTGCAAGATGCCTGGCGGTCAGGCATCCAACTGCCTTTAGATCCCAAACCCGCAGACATTCTGGCATTGGAACAGCAGTACACCTTTGAGGAAATCATGGCGGCCGGATTGACATCCGTACTCAACGCAGCACAGGTAGACCGCGATAAACTTTTAAAGAAAGCGCTAATTACCCTCGCGCCGTTAGGCGTGACCTTGGAGGACCTAGACCTCGCACTCAAGAACGCGCTCAAACGCAACGTGGGCAACAAGGAGAAAGGGCACCATTGATGTATCCCCACCTCACGCCGGAGCTATGCAAATTCCTGGATGAATTCGACCGCGATGTTCATTCCAAATGGGATCGGCGAATAGAGCGCATTAATAGGTCCGGGTATTCCTTATCGAACGTCTGTTGCTGGGTAAGGAGATAAAGTTGATCGGCGTTCCACATCTGTCACAACCTTTCGCCAGTATGGACGATGTTTGCATAGCTACAGATAAGGCCATTGCAGCGGTTAAGAAATGAATCAAGACCTCGACAAGTATCGCGGCGCGCTTCTGGGTTTGGCCGTGGGCGACGCTCTGGGCACCACCTTGGAATTCCAGTCGCTTGGTTCCTTCCATCCGATTGATGACATCATCGGTGGTGGCCCTTTTGATTTGGCACCCGGGCAATGGACCGATGACACATCCATGGCTCTTTGCTTGGCGGACAGCCTTATGGCGTGCCGTGGATTCGATCCCATTGATCAATTGACGCGCTATGTCCGGTGGTATCGCAAAGGTTATTGGAGTAGCACTGGGACTTGTTTTGATATAGGCACAGCCACAGCCCACGCCTTGGCACGCTTTGAGCGGACCGGCGACCGCTTCTGCGGATCGGAAGATCCATACTCCGCCGGCAACGGATCAATCATGCGCTTGGCACCGGTGCCCATGTTCTTCGCCGGCAATCCCTCTGAGGCCATTCATCAGTCTGGCGAGAGCTCCCGTACTACACATGGCACGATCGCATGCGTGGATGCCTGCCGATATATGGGCGGACTGCTTGTGGGCGCGCTCCAAGGCGCGAAAAAGAAGAACCTGCTATCGTCGCGATATTCCCCCGCTACGGGCCAATGGCCCCCAGGCGAATTATCACCGGAAATTGAAGAAGTCGCCGCCGGATCGTTTAAGGAACGAGAGCCGCCCGCGATTCAGGGCACCGGATACGTTGTCCGTTCCCTTGAAGCCACCTTATGGGCTTTCCATAAAAGCACCACCTTCCGTGAAGGCGCGCTACTCGCCGTCAACCTCGGTGACGATGCCGACACCACCGGTGCCGTATACGGCCAAATCGCCAGCGCATACTACGGCGCAAGCAGCATCCCTCCAAAATGGCTCAACACGTTACATCGCCGACAAGACATCGAAGAAATAGCAAACCGGCTGGCAGATCAAAACTTGGACCGGTCATAAAATGACGATATAGGTGACGATATCACTTGCGCGTAGCTGGCATCCTTTCTTGAGTTATTTCAAACGCTCTGAATTTATAGTTTCCTCATACCCTTGATTGCCGAACCCATGGTTCCTCTCCACCTACGCCGAAAAGGCCAGAAGCGGCATCAAAGACATGGTACGTCCTATGCCGCGAAGCCAAACTCCTACCCTCGGCATTCCGTCAGGACGGCGGCCAATTCGTGCAAACCATCTGGCGGCCCAAGGAGACTAGTCAGACTTTAATTCACCAAGCCCCAAGATCACCGAATCAGGCACCAAGTCGGCAATAAGTCGGCACCAAGTCAAATTGCTGCGTAATTGCCTAAATGATAGAATGTTGCTAGATTTAATGACTTCTTTCAGACGTCATGATCGCACGAAATTCAGGAACCAAGTTCTGAATTCGCTGATCTACGCAGGCTGATTGAAATGACCATCCCCGATAAACCCACTAGCCGACTCCAAAAATACCGCCTCACCGACAACGGCAGGATAATTCTGAAAGAGCTGGCCCCATGATCACACCCCACACCAGAGAGACCCATGTCTCTGATAGGAAAAGAATCCGTTCGCGACATCTGGCAAAAGCGTCGATTTTCGGCCCAGATTTCGACATATCCCGGGAACGTGTCGAAATTATCGACATGTCCACAAAACGGGTTTTTATGGACACGTTTCTCGGACATGTCCAAGCCGTAAACATATTGCACCGCCATACTTTCCATCTTCATTCGGCAATCGGCAATCGACATTCGGCATTCCAATGACCTTCCCCTCCATACGCATCGAAGGCCAGATCTTCTCCGGCGAGCTGCTCGAAAAACTCGACCAGTCCGACACCGCAGGCCAGAAGCCCGCGGACTTCGGCCTGCCCGCCAGCGCCAAGGTCAAAGACGAGATCGCCGCCGCCTGGGCCGCCGGCCAAAGCTATTACCGCGCCTTTCGGACCAAAGCGTCCACCGAACCAAGAACGAAGAACCAAGAACCAGGAACCTTAACTTCCGAGACCCGCAACCTCTGGCTGATCCCGTTCCTCTCCCAGCTCGGCTACCGCCCCGTCTATTCCCGCAAAGGCCAGGACGTCAACGGCAAGACCTATCCCGTCTCCCATCCCGACGAAGGCCGCGACGGTCTGCCCCTGCATCTGCTCGGCTGGAACGATTCCCTCGACAAGCGCCGTGACGACGGCTCCGGCCCGCGCATGTCGCCCCACGCGATGCTTCAGGAATACCTCAACCTCACCGAGCACCTCTACGGCATCGTCTCGAACGGACGCGTCCTGCGCCTGCTCCGCGATTCCACCCGGCTGGTCCGACAAAGCTTCATCGAATTCGACCTCGAACGCATGTTCGAAGAAGACCTCTTCGCCGACTTCGCCATCCTCTACCGCCTCCTCCACGCCAGCCGCCTGCCCGCCAACCAGTCATCCGCCGCCACCAGCCTGATCGAGAAATACCACCAGGACGCCCTCGACCAAGGTGCCCGCATCCGGGACGGACTCAGCAAGGCCGTAGAAAAGACCATCCTCGGCTTTGCCAACGGTTTTCTGGCCCATGCCGACAACGAAACCCTGCGCACGGAAATTGCTGCGGGCCACCTCAAACCGAACGTGTTCTACGGCCAACTGCTTCGGCTCATCTACCGGTTCCTCTTCCTCCTCGTCACCGAAGAACGCCGACTCGTCTTCCCGGACAACGTACCCGCCGCCAAACGAGACATCTATTATCGCTACTACAGCCTGCAACGCATTCGCCGGATAGCCGACAAGCCCTATCTCGGCGAGCGACACCGCAAGGACCTATGGCACGCCATCCGGGCCACCTTCCGCCTCTTTGAAGCCGACGGTCCCGGCGAAAAGATTGGCGTCGCCCCTCTCGCCGGCGACCTGTTCAGTCCCGACGCCCTCGGCCTGCTCAATCATTCCTCGCTCGATAACGGCACCGTCCTCGACGCCATCCGGGCACTAAGCCTCTACCGCAATCCGGACACGCACCAACTCATCCGCGTCAATTACGGCTCCCTCAACGTCGAAGAATTCGGCTCCGTCTACGAAGGATTGCTCGAACTCGACCCTGTCTTTGTCGGAGCGAGCGGCGAGCGGGGAGCAGCGAGCAGCCGTGGAGAGGTACGGTTTGCTTTCCAACAAGGCGACGAACGCAGTCGCACCGGATCGCACTACACCCCGGACGAACTGGTCCAACCCCTCATCAAACATTCGCTCGACCACCTGATTGAGGAGCGAGTGGCGAGCAGCGAGCGGCGAGCAGTACGGCCGGATGAATTGACGGAAGAGGAGAAGCGATATGCCTATCAAATCCTATCAGGATCTCGAGGTCTGGCAGCGGGGAATGGATCTGGCGGAGATGGCCTACAAACTAACGGCCAACTTCCCCAAAGAGGAAATGTTCGGCATGACCTCGCAGATTCGCCGGGCAGCCACCTCGATTCCGGCCAACATCGCGGAGGGATGGGGCCGGAACTCGACCGCGGAATTTCAGCACTATCTTCGCATAGCCCAGGGCAGCCTGCGGGAGCTGGAGACGCATCTGCTCCTCGCAGTCCGAATCAAGCTGACATCGACAGCGCAATACATGTTGGACGAAGCTTCACTACTGGGGCGGCAACTGATCGCCTTGCAACGCAGCCTTACAGCGAAAAAGATTTCTTGAGGCTATGGTCCGGAACCCCGCTCGCCGCTCGCCGCTCACTGCTCACCGAGCAGTCTCTGCTCGCCCTCCGCGTCGCCGACATCTCCTGCGGCTCCGGCCATATCCTTCTCGCCGCCGCCCGCCGGATCGCCACCGAGCTCGCCATCGTCCGTACCGGCGAAGAACAACCGTCACCCGAAGCCTTCCGCGCCGCCGTCCGCGACGTGATCCGGCAATGCATCTATGGCGTGGACCTCAACCCGCTGGCCGTGGACCTCTGCAAAGTCGCCCTCTGGCTCGAGGCCCATAATCCCGGCCAGCCGCTTAATTTCCTCGACCACCACATCAAATGCGGCAATGCCATCGTCGGTTATGCCCGCCGCGAGGACGTCGAGCGCGGTGTGCCTGACGAAGCCTTCAAACGCCTGCCCGACGACGACAAGGACATCGCCGCCGCCCTGCGCAAGCGAAACAAAGCCGAGCACAAGGAGCGCAAACAGCAGAAACTCGATTTCACCGCAGCCGATAAACACCTGTCCACCGTGCTGCAAACGTGGCGCGAGATCGCCGGCCTGCCCGAAAAGACGCCAGACCAGATCGCCGCCAAGAAAAAGCGCTACGAGGACTTCGTCGGCACCGCCGACGCCTATCTGCTCAAACAAATCCTCGCCATCCCCATCGCCCAGTTCTACATCCCCAAGACCGACCCGAAGAAGTGCATCACCGACGCCGATTTCCGCCGCTACTGGTCCGGACAGCGCCATCCCCAAGGCGAAGCCACCGCCACCGCATGGGCCACCGCCTCCCGCAAGAAGTTCTTCCACTGGTTCCTCGAATTCCCTGATGTGTTTGCGAGCAGCAAGCAGCCAGCGGCGAGCAGTGAATCTCCGCTGCCCGCTCACCGCTCGCCGCTCACCCCTCCCGGCTTCGACGTCATCCTCGGCAATCCACCCTATCTCGGAGATAAGCGATTAAGCGGTGCTTATGGCCACTCGTTCTGCGAGTATGTGAAATGGAAATATGCGCCCACAGGGATAAGTGATCTGGTCGCCTACTTCGTCCGACGCATCTATAATCTACTTCGTCCTGGGGGGTTCACCGCCTTCATTACCACTAACTCGATCAAAGACGGCGACATCCGAAAGGACGGCCTTGAGCAAATCATCGCGCAGGGCGGCTCGATTAATATGGCTGTACGTGGCATCAAATGGCCGGGCACTGCCAACCTGGTTGTATCACTAGTCGCGATCAATAAGGGGGATTGGAATGGTTTCAAGGAGCTAGATGGGGAAAAAGTCGAATTCATCAGCGCTTTTTTTGACGACAACCGCGATCTGGGTGAACCAATTCGGCTCACCGAAAACCTCGATTATGTTTCAACTGGAACCTACTTTTTGGGCGACGGTTTTTTGATCACTCACGAGGAAGGTTCTAGGCTAATTGAAGAAGATCAAAAGAACGAGGATGTAATATCGCCAATAATCAATGGCCAAGAGATCAATAGCGACCCTCAGCAACAACCGGGAAGGAGTATTATCAATTTTGCTGGGCGAAGTTTGCAGGCGTCCCAGCGTTACGATCTCCCATTCGCGTTGGTGACGGATCGTGTAAAGCCTGAACGAGATAAACAAAAAGATAGAACTGCGAGAGAGAATTGGTGGCTATTCATGCGCTCACGCGATGAGGCATACCGCAAGATAACCCCTCTCAAGCGTTGTTTTGCATCGGCGCGCACAACCAAACATTTAAGTCTGTCGGTTTGTCCCACAAATTGGCTGTTCACTGATGCCATTAATTTCTTCCTGACCGATCGATGGGATTTTTTCACCGTCGTCCAATCCACCATCCACGAAATCTGGGCCCGCAAATACAGCGGCGCACTGAAACAGGACCTCCGCTATTCCCCGTCCAAATGTTTCGACACCTTCCCATTCCCCGCCGGCCAGTGGCATGCAGATCAGGCTCCCCCTGATTCCCCGCTCGCCGCTCGCTGCTCACAGCTCGCCCGCCTCGGCGAGGCGTACCACGAACACCGCCGAGCCCTCATGCAGCAGCTCTGGCTCGGCCTCACCTCCATCTACAATCTCTTTCACGATCCGGAGGTGAGTAGTGAGCGGCGAGCAGCGAGCGGGGGCAAGAGCAAGAATCTGGCGATGTTGGAAAAGCATCTGGCCGCAAGGAATAACGGCGTGGCCATGGACGAGGCCATCACCGGCCTCCTCGAACTCCGCCGCCTCCACACCGAACTCGACACAGCCGTCCGCGACGCCTACGGCTGGACCGACCTCGACCTCGGCCACGACTTCGTCGACGTAGATACCCTCCCCGAAAACGACCGCACCCGCTACACCATCACCCCCACCGCCCGCAAAGAACTCCTAACCCGCCTCCTGGCCGAGAACCATAAGCGGGCTGCGGAACAAGCCACGAAATTGCCAAAACCCAAACCCACGAAGTCAAAAGGGCGCAAGAAGACCGACGATGGGAATATGATACTGATTGATCTGGAGTGACGGCACTATACACAATGTAAACCATCTTATCAAGAATGAGAGACGTCATGACAAATACAACTCGTGAGCCGCCATCTTTCTGTCAGTACGCCGATGATCCATGTGATCAAGACTTTTCCCTCTTACGCCCTCGCTCGGGATTGTTTCTATATCCATCAGAACCGGTACAGATAGCCGACACCATAGAACGAGCTGTCGCGATGCTGAGAGAGAGAACATCCATTGACCACTGGCACTCATGGCGTGATCTTAATGTAGCGGGACAAATTGTTTATTGCGCGATATGTAAGGCGATCCGCTTTGCAGACGCGATCTTTGTCGATGTTACGACCCTGAACTTCAATCTGCTATTTGAAATTGGGTATGCGTTGGGTCTGAACCAGCCTATTGTTCCAATTCGCGACACTACAGTCGTCAAAGATGAAAAGGACTTCAACGATTTGGGTCTGTTGGACACGCTAGGCTATCTTGACTTTCAAAACTCTCCTCAACTGACAGATTCTATATTAAAGCGACTTCCAGTCTCGGCCATACCTACCCCGCCTGCGGAAATCAATATGCACGCACCTTTGTACGTGCTCAAAGGTCCTCATGAAACAGACGGCGAGATCAAACTATTATCGGAAATCAAGAAATCACGTGTATTCTTCCGCACCTACGACGTTGTCGAAACTCCGCGATTGTCATTACATGAAATCAGAAAGCAGATTAATGCATCACTGGGGGTCGTTGCTCATCTGATTAACAAGGATAGAAAGGGGTCTCGTGTACATAACGCACGAGCTGCCATTATATCGGGCATTGCAATGGCGCAGGGCAAGGCTGTGCTGATGGTCGACGAAGGTCCCAACAACCACCCCATTGATTATCGAGATATAGTAGCAAGCTATAACCGGATTGATCACATTCCTCGACTGATTGAACCACTCCTACGGCACATCATTGAACAACTTCAAAGCGTGCGATTGTCAACCGTTAACGCCCCTGAGGGACTGATCCAAAAGCTGGATTTGGGAGATTTAGCTGCCGAAAATGAAATTAGACTTCTCGATGCATCTTTCGTGCCTACTGGTCAGTATCACGAGGCCCGCAGGGGACATGCCAGACTGATTACAGGACGTAAAGGCGCAGGGAAGACAGCCATATTTTACGCTGTTCGAAACTCATTCAGCAAGGGACACTCCGACCTGATATTAGATCTTAAGCCTGAAGGACATCAATTTACGCGCCTACGGGAAGTAATACTTTCCCGATTAACGGCAGGTGTTAAAGAGCATACTTTAACAGCCTTCTGGAATGCGATTTTACTCGCAGAGTTGGCCCACAAGATTGTTTCCGCAGACGGTACATGGGCATACCGCGATCCGGAGCGTCGCGTGAAATATGATCGAGTGTCAGATTTGTACCACAAGAGCTGGTTGGCAGAAGAGGGAGACTTTTCTCAGCGACTCTTAAAACAGGTAGAGCATTTTACGGAGGCCGTACAGGGCAGTATTGACAATGACGATTACGGACAGATTACACAGACGTTATTTCGAACATCCATTCGCGAATTGAATGATGCGGTGGCTTCGTACCTGCAGGAAAAGAATGCGGTGAGGCTGCTAGTAGATAATCTCGACAAAGGGTGGCCAGTGGGTGGCGCGACGACAGAAGACATACTTATTCTGCGAACTCTTCTTGAAGCATCCCGCAAACTACAGCGGGAATTTGACAAAAGGAGAGTGGAGTTTCAGTGCCTCGTTTTTATCCGTAATGACATCTATGATCACCTCGTGCGGGAAACACCCGACAAGGGAAAAGATACTGCAGTCATAGTCGACTGGACCGATCCAGCGTTTTTCAAATCCATATATTGCGCGAGGGTCCGTGCATCGGGCTTGCTGGAGGGGGATTTTGATGAATTATGGGCTGCCGTGTTTGATGAGGCTATTGGCGCACGAAGGTCTTTTGACTACATTGTTGAACGCACACTGCTGAGGCCACGAGATTTCTTAATGTTTATTCATCGCTCAATAGAGGTTTCTATTAACCGGGGGCATACGCGTATATCTGCTGATGACTTATTGAAAGCCGAGGAATTATATTCCGATGACATCTTAAAGGCTATGGGAGCAGAGCTGGAAGGTGGTGCACTCGGCGATTCAAATTGCATGTATGCGTTTATAAGGTCTCCCGCACGCATGAACAAAGACACGGCTCGCAACACACTACTGAAGGTTGGCATCACAGAGCAGAATATAGAGCGAACGATTGAATTGCTAGTGTGGTTTGGGTTTATTGGAATCGAAGATAATAGAAGCGGTGAGACCCTGTATTCATACCAGGTCCGTTACAACCTCGACCGCCTATTAGTCCCGGCGGCTTGCGGGAATGCGAGTTTCGTGATTCATCCTGCCTTTCGCAAGGCACTTGGCGTTATTGAGCACTAAAAGGAAGGTAATAGAGTATATGATTAGGGACAGGCACCCGTGGCACGCGGATAAGTTGGGCAAATGATGACAGCAACGAGCGATCAAACAGGGCTATGCGCTTTATGCGGCCATACCAAGCCGCTTATCAAGTCGCACATATTTCCCGAGAGCATGTACAGATCGGTTTACTCCCCGGAAATGCATAAATTCATTGTTATTTCAACAAACACTTCTCGTTCAATCGACTTAAAGCAAAAAGGGATCCGTGAATACTTGCTGTGCTATGACTGTGACAGCACACATATCGGGAAGTACGATAATTATGCCGCGCAATGGCTTTATCAAAATATTGGATGTACTCCTGAACGACGCCCGATGTCACTTCAGTGTACGGCGCTCAACTATAAAATGTTCCGGTTTTTTCAGTTGTCGCTGTTATGGCGTTTTCATATTGCCCGTGGCCATCATTTTAAGAACGTTGATCTTGGCGAACACGCGGCCAGAATAAAGCAAATGATTCTGGATGAGGATCCGGGGCAGCAGTACGAATATCCATGCATTCTGGTTCTGCAACCAGATTTGTTCGAAGATTTATCTGGCGGCTTTATCTGCCCATACGGATTTTCACACAAAGGAGTGCCTCACTACCGCGTTATTGCGGCTGGTCTGTTGTGGATATGGGTCCTCTCCCCTGATGCGTCTGGTCATGATCTGGCCTCGGCATCTGTATCGCCGGACGGAGTGATGCATATTTTGTTGGGAAATCAGACATCATCGAACATGTTCAAAAAGGAACTCATAGAATTGGAGAACGCATCGAAATTGCAAAGGAATGCGGATAAGCTGGGGAAGTGGGGATTTTCATAATACACCCAAGAAACTGGAGCTTTATGAAAGCCATTCAGGCGGACATCACGACATTGCGGGTCGACGCAATCGTGAACGCGTCGAACCAGTCGCTGCTGGGCGGGGGTGGCGTGGACGGGGCCATTCATCGCGCGGCCGGACCGGAATTACTGCAAGCCTGCCGTGAACTGGGCGGATGCGAGATTGGCGATGCGAAGATTACGCCCGGATTCCGACTGCCGGCGCGGTTCGTGATCCACACGGTCGGTCCGGTCTGGCACGGAGGGAATGCCGGCGAACCCGAAAAGCTGGCAAGCTGCTACCGACGCAGCCTGGAAATGGCGCAAGAACACGGGCTAAAGACCATCGCGTTCCCGGCCATCAGCACCGGGGTGTACGGTTATCCCATCGGAGAAGCAACCCGTATCGCAGTCGGAACCGTGTCCAAGTACCTGTCGCAACACGGCAACGAACCGGACGTAACGTTCTGCTGCTTTTCGCCCCACGATCTCGCCGTCTATCGCCAAGTGCTTGAGGAGCACGGCCCCATGGCGGAACGATCATGAGACACGAGGTTTGCCAAGCGAGAATGGGGTGTACCTCCGGCCCGGCATCCGATCCGGCAGAATGCCAGCCGTTGGACACACACTCCGCCTTACAATCCACCAAGCCGAAAGATTCATCATTTGTGATAATATCACACCTTCTGCCGATTTTGGCTTGACATAGGTGAATTCAGGCAGATATTGGTGCGATTACATCACTAGGAATGCCATGATTATATCTTTTTCTGTCAGCAATTTCCGTTCCTTTGCGGAGGAAACGACCCTTAGCATGGTTGCGAGCAAGCGATTTCAGGGCCACCACGAGTCGCACTTGGTTCCGATTCCCGATTCAGACGAGCACATTCTGAAGGTCGGCGTCATTTATGGCGCGAACGGGGCCGGGAAATCCAATCTATTCCGCGCCCTGGAGTATATGCGAAAGATGGTGATTCGAGGTCCCGGGCGAGAGGCACAAACCGGACGTGATCCGTTCAGGCTCGGAACGGCGGCGAAAGAACCTTCGCTGTTTGATCTGACTTTTCTTTTGAACGAAAAGGTCTATCGCTACGGATTCAGGGTCAACGACGAACACGTTGTAGAGGAGTGGCTGGCAGAAGTACGCGGGAGCAAGGAGCAGGCGCTCTTTGAGCGGGTCACCTCATCCGAAGGCTCTGTTAAGGTGGAATCCGCTTTTCTCAAAAAGCTGGGCGATAAACATGCTGCCTTGGCCACGGTCGGCGGCCCTAAGAATCAGACCTTCCTTTACACGTTGCGATCAACGATTGAATTGAACGAGCTGAATTCCACCCTTCTGGCCATTATTTCGTGGTTTATGTTTGACCTGACGCTAATCGCTCCGACTGCGTCATTCCGGTCGCTAGGCGGCTATATGCTGCGCAACGACTCGTCTCGCGAATTTGCAAGCCAGTTTCTGCAAGCCGCTTCGACGGGGGTAGACAGTCTTGAAATTGAACATGAAGCCGTTTCAGAAGAAAGAGTGCGAAAATTACTCCCTGAACGGACAGCTTCTCGATTGATTTCAGGATCGATTCCGTATGCGCAGACCAAAGATGGAAGCGATATCGTCGTTGCCCCCGATGATCCGGAAACCTATTACCTCATCAATATCAAATCCAAGCACGAACTGGCGGACGGCGATTCCATCAGTTTCGATTTAACCGAAGAATCCGACGGTACACAAAGGCTGCTGAACCTTATCCCCGTACTGGAACGATTAAGGGACGATTCAGGGATCTTTTTTATAGATGAAATTGACCGCAGCATGCATCCCCAGCTTGTCTGGAAATTCATTGAATTTTTCCTTCGGAGCTGCCCTGGCGTCCATCGCCAACTGCTGGTCACCACCCATGAATCCAATCTGCTGGATCTCGAGTTATTGCGTCGCGATGAAATCTGGTTTACTGAAAAGAATCGCGAAGGGGCCAGCCAGCTTTATTCGCTAGCCGAGTTCAGGGTGCGGAAGGACCTTTCCATTCAGAAGCATTATCTTCGGGGGCGCTTCGGTGCCATACCGTTCCTCGGCGATATTGATCGCCTGATCGACAAAGCCGAGGTACGCGCATGAGCCTCCTGAACAGAAAACCGAGACCCATCAAGCGGGATCGGGAGTTTTTGCGCGATGATCGCCTGATTATTGTTGGCTGTGATGACACCTATGCACCCAAGCAGTATTTTGACGCTTTCAGGCTGCGAGGCGTACAGGTACATGTTGCAGAAACGCAGGATGGCCAGTCTTCCGCGCAACACGTGTTGAATCGTGTTCTTGAAATTGAGGTGAATGAGGATGATGAGCGCTGGATGATTCTGGACACGGACCATTGCCTCAAGGACCAGCATTTTCAAGGAATCATTGAAGCCATCACCGATGCCCGACAGCGGGGTGTTCAAGTGGCCCTTAGCAGGCCATGCTTTGAATTGTGGCTTCTTTTGCACCATTTAGCCCCGGACGATGTGAAAGGAATCGCCGATGCCACTGAAGCCGAAAAAAGGCTGCGGGAGGTTCTCGGCAGTTACAACAAGACCAAGCTAGACATGACTAAGTTTCTGGTTCAATCCGTGCCATCTGCCTGTCGCGGAGCCGAAGAACTTGATGCCACAGTGAAGGTGAAAGAACGACCAGAATCCAACACCAGCCAAGTCTATAGGCTCTGGAAGTCAATTATCGGAAAGGCAAGCCCAAATCAATTGCCGAAAGCACTTTGGCCCCTCCGCGACGAGTTGGCACGGCGCGAGTTGTGATGATCTTGCCGAGCGGGAACTGGGAGCAGAACTGTGGCCCGGCATCCGATCCCGCACAACGGCGGCCAACCTCATAGGGCAGGGGACGCATGACATTGAGTTGAATGTGTTATTTGGGGAAGATAAGTAATAATGAGAATCGTTCAAACTGATTTCAGCACTCTAATGCAAAACTACCAACTCGAATGGCGACGCCATCCGAAACACCAGGTGCGTCCTGGCAACGGCTACCAGAACGGGAGTCCCTATCCATGGATACTTCCCCGTGCCAACTGGGAAGATGGTCTCTATCCCGGTATCCGTAGCAATGGAATGCATCCACTGACGACGTATCTGGGTAAACACATCCATGCGCACACCGGCTGCAACAACCTGAAGAGCTCCTGGACACATTGTGCAAACCTTTACTTTATCTTTGGCCAGTCTGATGAAGGACGAGCCCTGCTTGCCGGATTCCTGCGTGAACACGTTTCTCCTATGATACACAGTGTGGACGAGCTATACCTCGAATATGCGGAGTCAGAAGATAGTTCGCTGCATCCATCGCGCCTGCTCGGTGAATCTGGCGGCTCCCGCGGCAGCGGTCAGACCTCACCCGATCTGGCTTTTCACGTTAATGGTCGCCAAGGGCTGCTCCTGATCGAGAACAAGCTAACCGAGCACTCCTTTTACCGCTGCTCCGCCCGCGCTAAAACCGGCAGCGACGAGCGCCCGGCCAATCCCGCCCCCGAACGCTGCGAGAACATGCCGGCACTATTGGCTGACCATTACGCCCAGTGTCACCAATGCTTATGGGGCCGGAAATATTGGGACATCCTTCGCCCGGTGATTAACGACCAAGCCATGAAAGCATTGAAGTATTGCCCAGCATCAAACGCTGGCTACCAACTTTTCCGCCAACAAGCCCTCGCAGAAGGCATCGCCCAGAGCGGTAGGTACGAAATGGTCTATTCCTGTGTTGCCCTCGACGACCGGAACACGAAGCTAAAGAACTGCCTGCATCGTACCGGGATCACGGACCTTGAATCTGGCTGGTCTGCACTCTTCAACGGCAAGTCCCGGTTCAAAGTCTTCACTCATCAACAATGGATCCACTGGGTCAAAACCAGAGGCAATCTCTCCATCTGGCAATCTTGGCTGACCTATGTATGTGATCGGTATGGGTATTGACCGAATAAGCGGCTGGGGAATACGATAGGGACCAGTGACAAAATGTTGCCGGGAAGTTATGACCACTGATCCAATCGTCGAATCACGCATAGGTCCGCAATTCTTCCGGATAAATCTCGGGGCCTGGCTCCGTGCCGTTCGCTCCCGACCCGATCCTGCTGCAAGGGTAGGGATGAGTTTATGTAAGGACTATCATCAGGATAATTTAGAAAAAAAAGGAGAATGCTGATGTTTACATGGGTTCCCATCTACAATGAACTGGCCAATAAACTATTGCAGTATCGTGATCGGCAGAAGGATCTGATCGCCATACTACAGGCCGCCAAAAATCAGGGCCTTCCGATGATCAGCTTCGTTGATCGGGGCACGGGAGATCGTGAGGTCCCCCTTTCGGAAATCGATCCATTCACTTTCTTTGCTGCGTTCAATCGAACCTCGACAGTAGAAAACCGCATAAGAATTCTCCAGGTGATTAAGGAAAAAATGGGGTTGCAGTCAGAGGTTCCTCAAGACCTTAACGGCATACCGATTGTTTTCGCTATGCGATCATGGTTTTTTCCTTGGGAAGTTAATCGCAATGGTAGCGAAATTCCGGCCCTTTGGGACCTAGCTGAATCTGTTGTTAAGAATAAACCGACTGCCATTGCGCCTGAGTGCTTTAATGAATGCCTGGGAATCGAAGGTGTAACGATCACTAACCTGACGATGGGGCTGTATTGGCTGCGTCCCGAGACCTACTTGGCGCTAGACAGTCAAAATGTGACTCATCTTAAGTCAAGGGGACTTCCCTCCGAGGCAACTGATTGGACAACCTACCTCGACTTTCTTTCAACTGTGCGCTTACGGATTACTGAAACGCCCTACGAATTTTCTTATGCGGCGTATATGGATGGTCGAAAAACAGGCGGTGGCAAGCCCCCTGTATCTCCTCCTCATATTGAGACGCCACGCTATTGGCTATATGCTCCCGGTCCCAATGCAATGTATTGGGATGAGTGCAAAGAAAAGGGAATCATGGTTTACGGTGCGGACCAGCTTCCAGATCTCATGACCTACTCCGATAAGGAGTCTATAGAGAAGGACCTCAATAAAGCGAAAAGGAACAAGAAGCGCGCCACCAATGACGCCCGCGCCGCATGGGAATTCAGTCGCGTCATCAAGCTAGGGGACATAGTTATTGTTAAACACGGGCGGCGTAAATTCTTGGGCTATGGCATCGTTTCGGGGGAATACAGGCATGATGCGTCACGCAAGACGTATCGCAATGTGATTCCGGTTGAATGGAAGAAGGTCGGTGCTTGGGATAAGGAGGGTGGAGGGCCGATCGTCCTGAAGACACTGACGGACATAACGAAATATCCGGATTATGTCGCGGACCTGAAGAATCTGCTGGGCATCGATAACATACCCCCTGGAACTGAACTCGCCTCGATGCCTCGCAACTTGATTCTGTACGGCCCTCCCGGAACCGGCAAAACATGGACGCTGCGCAACGACTATATGAAACGATTCACAGAGTCCGCGGCTACCATGACCGCCGAAACTTTCACCACAGAGCTCGTTTCGGATCTGGCATGGTGGGAAGTCATCACCATGGTGATGCTTGAGTTGAAGTCCGGGAAAGTCAGCGCGCTCATGGCGCACCCCTTGATGAAAACCCGCATCCAGCGAGCCAACAACCGGACTCCGCGCGCTGCGATCTGGGCCCATCTGCAAATGCATACCAAAACAGAATGTGCGGAAGTAAAATATACCAAGCGTTATGAGCCCATGCTGTTTTCAAAAGATGCGAGATCGGTATGGACAATCGACAGCAAGCTGGCTCACGAGGAAGTTCCTGAACTCGTAGAGAAACTGAACCGATACCGGACATTTAAGCCAGGCCAAGGGCCGGAGGTTAAACGCTATGCTTTTACGACATTCCATCAGTCTTACAGCTACGAGGATTTTGTCGAGGGCATCAAGCCAGACCTTGGCGAGGACGTGACAGAAACGCTGGCCTATGAAATCAAACCGGGCGTATTCAAGACCATGGTTCAACGGGCTATCGCGGATCCCGACCATGATTACGCCATCATTATTGACGAGATCAATCGTGGCAATGTGGCCAATATTTTCGGGGAACTGATCACGCTTATCGAGGACGACAAGCGCAAAGACATGCCCAACGAGTTGCGCGCCACCCTTCCGTACTCCCGATTGGAATTTGTCGTTCCGCGTAATCTTTTCATCATTGGCGCGATGAACACGGCTGATCGCAGCGTTGAGGCCCTGGACACGGCTTTACGCCGGCGCTTTACGTTTGTCGCCGTGCCGCCGCACCCGGAGTGGATTAAGCAGCCCGCAGGTTTGGCTGTTGACCTTCAGCACCTGCTACGGGTTATCAATGCCCGGATCGAGAAACTCCTGGATAAAGACCACTGCATCGGCCATTCGTACTTTATGGGGATTGCGGATCGCACTGATCCATTGAACGAATTACGGACCGTATTTGCCACCAAGATAGTTCCCTTGCTCGAGGAATATTTCTATGGGGACCCCGCCAAAATAGGGATGGTTTTGGGGGACCGGTTCGTCACGCGAAACGGTGAATCCGTTTCATGGGGCAAAGGCGACTGGGGGCTTGATGAGTTTGAGGAGCGCCATGTGTATACCATCTGCGATCCCATGGAATTGACGGAGTCTGACTTCCAGTCCGTTTACGCCCATGAGTAACTTCCTTCAAGTATTTGAACATTCAACGCTTGCAGTCGGGGGGGCCTTTAAGGAAACCCACTTCGCCCGGCTCGTGCAATACAATGAGCGCCATGGCAACCAGTTCTTTACCGTCGGATTGAACCGCATTCATTTCCGCAATTATGTGGGCGTAATACAGGTTGGGAATCTGACCGTTGAAATCCTGCCTAAAGCGGACCGGAATGCGGATAGCCCGGATGAAAAGAGAAAATGGCAGGGGGCGCTAATAGATATGATTCGGCAGTCCGGCTTCGTCCGGTTGTCCACATTGTCCGACGCGAGACTCAGGTTGCGTTCCTCCTCACTCCTGGACATCTTCTTTGAATCGTTTCTGGCGGAGGTCCACACCTTGCTCCATCAAGGGCTGGTCCGCAAATATCGTCATACCACGGGGAATTTGACCACATTGAAGGGGCGGATTCTCTTTCCCCAACATATCGCCCGCAACCTTGTACACCGGGAACGATTTTTTACAGAGCATCAGTTCTATGATCGCAATAATCCCTTCAATCAAATTCTCCGCGTGGCTCTCGATGTGATCACACGTATCGGCGTAAATCCTCACCTGTCCACTTTCGCAAGGGGGCTATCGCTCTCATTCCAAGATATTGATGCCGCATGCGTTACAGAGCGTACTTTTATGCGCTTGTCGTACTCTCGCAATACGGAGCGTTATCGCCGCGCGATCCAGTTGGCTCGCCTGATCATCCTGAACTTTAGTCCCGACATGCGAAGCGGGCGAGAGGATGTTCTGGCGATTCTCTTCGACATGAATGTGCTCTTCGAGCGGTACATTATCAGTCAACTGAAACGGGCGGCTATGCGCATGCCCGGTATCCCTATTGCGTTCAAGGCTCAGGCGTCGCGTCGCTACTGGGCGACAGATAAAATACAGAAATATATCCGCCCGGACATCATCGCCGAGATTGGCACTGGCGAACAATGTGAACGGGTCGTATTGGACACCAAATGGAAAATGCCACGGGACGGCAAGCCGTCCGATTCGGACCTTCACCAGATGCATGTCTACAATTCGCAATTCGGCACTGAACGCAGCTATCTTATCTATCCTCAATATGCCCAACTACAAAACATTCGAGGCCGGTTTGCTTGCTCACAAGCCCCCCATTTCATGCATGAACACACCTGTGAAATGATCTTTGCCGACCTATTCCAAGACGGACACCTGAGAAACAACCTCGGCGAGACATTGATACGTCAAATATTTTCCACGCCTAATATGAGCGTTCCATCTGATGCAAAATGCCTTAACTGAGTGGTCTGCTCCTCATTGGCCGACCTCTTCAAATTCCCGCACTTGATTCTTGTTCAGTCCCTGCCGGAGCGGGATGACGTTTTGGGGTTTGACGGTCGTGTTTTCCGGAAGGGGTACATCCTTTTTGTGTCGGCCCAGAGTGGCGATGCTCTTGAGGCTGCCAAGCACTTTGCTCCCTTTAAGTCCGGCCCGTTTGTCGTCGTACCACATAAACCAGGGCAAGCCCGCTGCCGTGTACTCTTTGGCCGTAGGCGGGGTAGTAGGGGGCTTGGTTCCCGTGATCTGATGCCATACCATGGAGTTGGCAATGTGTACAAAACATCGGCTCGCCTGTTCGAGGTCCCAGTCGGCGAGATCAAATTCGTCCTCATAGATGTCCTGCTTCATGCGGCCTCCGGGTGCCAGTCCCATTTCTCCATATTCTGCGCAGGAATCCGACATAGAGAAATGTGGCATGCGACCTATGCTAAAGCGAGCGGGCTCTCGTTTCGGAAAGCGCTTTTCATAGACCTCCCGCTTCATGGGAATGGCCATGATCTGCAGGCCGCCGTGTTCCGCCTTGCCGGTGATCTGCTCTTCGGCTGTATAGCCTGCACCTAGAGGCATGGCCACGAATTGTCGAATGATTCCTTTCTCCACGCAATATCCATCCAGCCAGGGTTGCCCGGGGACGACGACATAATCCTGAGTGGGCTTGCGATGCAGGCCCTGCTTCCATTCCTTGCCGGATACGGCATTGATTTTACCCGTGGCAATCTTGATCGCAAACGGATAGTCCACATGGCGCTCGACGTCATATTTCGAATCAAAATATAACCACATGGCCTCGGACTGATACATCGGCAGCATGACGCCACCGTGTTCTATCCAGGATGCTGGAACACGATCGGCGTGGTCATCAATGTGCCGCAGAGGGAACTCACCCAAACCCGGAGGCAACGGATAGTCATTCTCGTCATCCGGAATACGCAGCGTACGTTGAAACGAAATGGACAGAGCCGCCGAGGCATGAACATCGGGGCACGAAAATACAAGTTTGTCAGCTTTAAGCTCGATCATTGCAGATCTCCTTTGGTTACCAGTTTCCGTCTCGCACTTCTCTGACCACGCGCAACAGCGCATGGTCCGGCGCATCCTTCAATTGGCGAATCAATTCAGCAAACAGCATCGGACGCTTTACAATGGCCTGCCGCAGCTCTCTGGACACCTTTCCCGCCAAGGCGAGCAAAACATCGGGATCCTCGCCAAGGACATGGGCCATTCGTACGATAGTTTCCTCGGAGGGCGGCGCGACTTCACCCCGTTCAATCTTGCTGATGTATGAGGGCTGAATGCCAAGCTCCTTCGCCAACCCCCTTACAGAGAACGAGTTATTGCGGATTTGAAGCGCCTGCCTCCGCTGCCGAATAAAAACACCAAATTCAGGTTGCACTTTCATGTATATTGTTTAATATACAGTAATCTAGTTGTCAACAAGCATGCGGAGAAATTTTAATTTTGGTGGATTATTATGACAAAAATACATTCAGCCGATACCCAACTGCATCCCTCTCACCTCTGGCCCGAAAGGAGGATGCCGACCGGGCATGCACCTATTCAACACCCACCGGAAGCTATCAAGCAACTAGGCGAGGGGAACTTGATCAGTGGCATTCTGGTTGGTACCGGCGATAAGGCGATACAGTGGATCCAGGAACTATCGAACCAGTCAGATCGTTCCCGGTCCGCGCATCTGGTTCTCGTTATTTATCCGGCGTGTTCGACGCAGAGCGAGCATCTTATGGCCCTGCAACTTCATCAAGCGTCGCTTTTGCAGTCGTCCCATAAAATATCGATCCGATTGCTTCCTGTTGAGTCCATGGCGCGCGAAAATCGCCATATTCAGAGCATCCCCCCTTCTGTTATCCATTCGTACGACAAGGAATCCGGACGGAGCCGTATGTGGGTGGGGTCTGTCGGCGATTTGGGGGCCGATCCGTTGTGCGCGGCTAGCTTCAATATGCTGTTTGAACCGGATGCAGGATTATCTGATAGCTGGCGCAACTGGTTTCAGTGCGTTCAGGGTGTTTCCGTCCCGCTGACTGCCGATACCGCCCGCATACCCGATCTTGCGCCGGCCCGGGGTGAACCGGCCGCCGCCGAACTATGGCGCGCTTATTGCAAGAATTGTATCCCGGGGCCTGAGAAGGCTGCCGCGACCATCACCATGGACCCCAAAAAAGGGGAAGTCATTGAGACTGCGGAAGGTGAGACACCGGAATCTTGGGATGGCGGCGCTTTGGCCCTTGATGAGACGGCTATGTTTATTGAGCGGCTTTACGCAGGGGGCGTCCTTGTGACTGTCAACGAAAGTACCCGTATTAAACCTTTGTCCATCGCGGTGAGGGCGAAGTTGCTGGGGCAGGTGGCCGAGTGGGCAATTGGCGCAGTTCGGCAACGACAATCTTTTACCCTTCAAGTCCTTGGCGACGACATCAATAAGGCTCTGGATAAAGCACGATCCATCGCAGAGCCCATAGCGGCGCTGAGTTTTCCTTTGGGGTCAAAAAATCACTGGATGCCGGAGGCGGCCAAGACGCTGCTGGAGAGGGAGGTCAAGGCTCGAAGCGCGAAGGGCAAGCAATTGCTTGAAGAGGCATTGGGTGCCAACGTGGGAAAATACATTGCCGACCGTGCCGACCAGATGCGCAAAGATTTGAATGCCATGTACAGCGAGCTCGGCAGGGGGCGATCCGTTCCGCCTGCCACCTTCGAATCCATCCTTTTGGACGCCCAGGCGCGCCTGGAAGCCGCCCTGAAAGTCGACATTACCCCGAGTCCGGCCTATAACCGGATTACTGCACCCCGATTGGAGGGGACAGATGATGATGCGTCATGGGATCAGCCGTTGAGCCTATTGAGTGCCGCAGCGTGTCGCTTCCGCAAGTTGCTTACTGATCCTTATGAGCCTCGCAAGTTCAGTAAAATGGCCTTTACGACGAAAGATTTCACAAGCGCATGCAACATGTTCAAGGACACGATCCTCACGAACCAAGACTATGCCCGAGCTGAGGATGAATTGACGGAAATCGCGACCCTGCTGGAAGCCGATTCCACCGCCAAAGAGAAGTGCAAAGCCCTGCGAGAAATAGCTCAGCGAACCATAAAATAGAGCCCGTATTGATGATGTTCAATAGCCCAAGAGAAAATAGAAATGACACTCAGCGCCATGACTTTCACGCTTAACGGCCTCCCATACAGGGTACACTCTTTTGAGCGCTTGCCAGTCCCTGAGATTGATGTGGAGAAGCATGTTCCGGGAGAAATTGATTCACGTCCAGCATGGTCATTCTTGGCTATCCGGGAAGACGGAAAGTATTTTCGGATAGTAGTGCGCTTTGACGGGTTCTGGGCTCGTGTTTTGAACGCTGATGATGTGCCCGTTGAAGTACAGACCACCAAAGGTGGTCCGTTATCATATGGTTCGATAGTCCCCCTTCACGCTGGTCCCTACATTCGGTTTGCATCCGGGAAACAGGGCCCCGCGACAAGCGCCCTTGAGGTTACGATTCGACCTGCCACTCTGTCGGAAGTCGAGGAAATCGAGAAGAGGCTGGCATTCGCGGATGATTCGATTCGGATCGTTGAATGCGACTATATAGATTTCCGCAGGATACGCTGGAAATGGTGCGGTGCAGATTACAGCGTAAAAATTCGCGGGGGTCATATTCCACTGATGCTGAAGAAGCTCTACCATAACCCAACTCGCACCCTCACTTCGCGCGACCTAAACAAACAAATGTCCCAAAAGGTTGAGTGGGGAAAAATAATCAAAAAGCAGGTCCCTAAGCTTCTGGATGGCCATCTCATTCTGCATCAGCCCGGCTCCAAGTCCTGGACACTCAATATTCCTTGACTCGACAAAACCGCACTATCGGGAACGATCGCAACCTGTTCTGATGCAACAGATTATCTGCTCTACAGGATATTTTTTGACACCCGATTGGTATTGATTACACCCTGATTCGGCCCGCCACAACCCCCGATTTTCTTCTGAGGCAATCGCTATGTTTGTCGCGAACGACAGCCAGGTCCACGAGTGTGGGCCATACTGGTTGTCACGATGATAGCGACTATTAAAAGGGAGCGACAATGCCTAAGAATATCAGATTACGTACCAGCCGAGTCCTGCGTGGACTCACGCAACTGGAGCTTGCCGACTTGATTGGCATCCGAGAAATCGAAATTTCCCGCTACGAAACCGGACGGGCTAAACCCGATCCGGAGACCAAGCGGCGCATCGCCGAGATTCTTGAGAAACCCACCTACGAACTTTTCAACGATTAATCGGGAGGAAGCTGTCATGGCAAAAACATTTGATACCAATGAACGCATGATGCGCATTTTGCAGGCGCAACCGGATCAGATTCAGGAAATTGACCGTATCCTGATGGGGCGAAAGCCGCCAGATAAAGAGGGGCAAACCAAAACCGCCATGGCGACTATTGGCGAGGCGGCGAAATACCTCTCGTGCTCAAGAGCTACCATCTACCGCCTTGTTGCGGCTGGGAAGTTGCGTTGCACGCACCTGCTGAATCGGAGTCCCCGCATTCATCGTAGCGATCTACAAAGAATTGCCACTGGAGAGGAGGTCTGAAATGCCTACGCGCCTTATTCGAGAAGGGATCATCGACTCGGAGCGAGTAAACCGGCTTTCCATTCAGGCCGAACTCTTTTATCGCCGGTTATTGTCCGTGGTGGATGATTATGGCCGCTTTGACGCCCGCCCCACGCTGTTGCGTGTGCGCTGCTATCCTCTCCGGGTCGATCAGGTCGGCGACAATCAACTTGTTGACTGGCTGACTGAATGCGTAAACCAAGGTTTAGTCCGACTATATGCGAAAAACGGAAAACCTCAGACGGAAGCTCTAACCGTAGCGGAACTATCGAACACGATCACGAAGTCTTCAAAGCGGCCTTACCTGGAGGTTCAGGACTTCAAGCAAAAGATCCGCGCCAAATCGAGCAAGTTTCCTGATCCGCCTGCGGGAATCCCAAATATGTACCCAGTAGACGCAGGGCAGACACAGTACACGTCCCAGACATGCGACGGGCGGATGCAGGACACATGTCTGGCATATGATGGGCAGATGCGCACGGAGGCGGAGACGGAGTCGAAAGTATTAACCGGAGGCTTGGAGGCGCAGGCGAAGACGAAAGCATTAACCGGAGGGTCGGAGGCGAAGGGTGCGGAAAAAATCCAATCCGCCGGGCCTCCGGTTGATAAATCATCAAAGCCGGGCCACCGGCCTTACTTCGAGGGAATCGCTGAACCTCGACCGGACACGCTGGATGCGGCCTATGACAAAGTCACAGTCCCGGAGATACTTGATGATGAAGACAGCCTCTGGGCTATCGAGGACCCGATCATTTTGGCCATGGCGGTTACACGTGATCGAAAGTCGCAATCATGGTTAGGGTGGGTCGGAATGGCGAACAAAGCACGGAAAATGCTGGGCCGGAAGGAGGCGGACCGGCGCTGGTGGGCGCTTTGTATTCAATTCTGGCATGAGGTTCAAGCTGGCGAAAAGCCGGATAGGCCCGGTGCAGCACTCACCGCACGCCTGACGAAGGAACTCGGATTAAAGAGATAGATTTGAGCAACCATCAAATTAGGAGAATTCATCATGAAGAGGAAGACGAGAATGCCCCAGTTGACGGGCCAGCGGACGGTATCCGAAACGGCGCATCGGTCACGGCGAATGAGGTCTGAAGGCGAGTTGCCCTTGGATCCGCGCCGGGATCGGGTCGCGCGGATAGTTGAGGGCCTGCAAAAAAGTATCCGGCACCGTGACGCCCTAAAACTGGGTGGGATGACATGGAGGGAGTTTCAGTCGGCATTGCCGCACTATCCGGATCTAGCAGAGATCTATGGTCCGATTGATGCCGCCAACACCCAGAACGCTTGCATGGGGTTCTCTTACGTGTGTCGGTTCATCGGCTCCAAATACCGTGACATCCTTCCCCAGATCGCCAATCCTCATCAGATCGTAGATCGCCACTTGCTGGCTAAGGCTCTGGAGGTTGCCGGTTTGTTGAGGGGGTGGATCGAGCAAGTTGAACAGATCGCCCGAGAGAGCGGTCATGAGCTGTAATGCCAAAAAACAAGAGCCTCGTGCGCGTCGCGCGCGCGCGCGAGCACGTGAGGACCAAGATCGCTTCCTCAATTGCTGGTATGAGTTGAGAAACCTGAAACTGGCCTTATTGAGCAGTGGTGTGAAATGGAATCAGATTCAGGCATGGCGACGATGGGATGCTGACTTTCTTCGGGCTTTTGAGATGACCAGGGAAGTCGTGGAGACCATTCGCGTGGAGGAATTTCAGGAGAGAATCATTCGACGCGCATTTGCGGGAAGTCCACGAGCCATAAATACGATGATCCGTATGTTCTGGCATGATCGTTTATGTCCGCTTTGTCAGCGTCCTAAAAACATTCAAGAGGGCAATTGCGGCAAAAAGGAAGAGCCACCACCGCAAAGTCCATAAGCCCAGCGAGCGACTGCCTGTTAATGTGTGGGTGGCGTGTGGGTGGATGTGTGGGGTTTTTGTCCCGGAAATTGCAGGATGTCCCGCATGTTGCAGATTTTGCGGAAAAGCGTGAGAATCGTCATAAGTGCATAAAAATAAGGGGTTTCCGTTGCCGGAAACCCCTTAAAATTGGTAGCGGGGCTTGGATTTGAACCAAGGACCTTCAGGTTATGAGCCTGACGAGCTACCAGACTGCTCCACCCCGCAATAAACTAATAACGATCCCCTTTTTGAGGATTCCTGACGAGCTATCCTCCTGCGGAGGACTCCACTCAGCAATCTTTATGGCGACGCACATCTATAACGACGCCTAAAGTAAGGTGTAAAGATACCGAAGTTTGATGGTTGTGCAATATTATTCTGTTAATTATTTTTTAATTTTTTCGAATATAGCTATTTTGCTGTCTGTTTTTTTAATCTTAAGCAGGTTGGGGAAAGACGCGATATCGGAAGTCGTTTGCGCAAGGTGCCAAGGCACGGCCTTTTCTTTCTCGTCCACGACGATCCAGCTCATATCAGGAATTATAGGTTTTCCTGCATGGTCACGTAGTGTCCAAATAAGCGTGCCTGCTTCGTCACGATGACATTCAAGCGTCTGGCCTGAAACTGCGTCATAATATCGCACAAGACACCCTGTGTAGCGTGAACGTGCTTCGGCAGCCATGCGATATTCCAGAGGCGCGTTGTCACCTTCCATAACATATAATCCGTGCACATCGTCATCCCCGGTGTGTACGCGCCATAACCCCAACGAGCGATCCAGTCGTTCCGATTCTTCGTCTTTGTAATCCCAACGCGGATCGTCCGGCAGCGTCAACGGCGGTCCGGTATGATCCAGTTCCTCTTCCCGCACGTGGCCGGTGACAATGTAGTGCTCCCATATCGTTTTCATTTGATTTTGCTTTACCTGGGGCCAAACATCCACAAGCCAACTGCGTTGAACGACAGAGGCCTCCACGCGCCGCGCATTCCACAAACAAAGGACCGAGGCATAGAGGGCGCTGTTGTCTGTCCCATATTCGTCGGGAAGCGCAGGGTCGTTAAAACGGCTAAAAGGAATAAGGGTCGCCTCGTCACGCGTGCACGCAACAATGTAAATATACAGCGGACGCGCCACGCCTTCTAATGGGGGTAATAACCGCACCTCGCCTTCCTTCACGTCGGAGGCAACGGTATGCCCTACAGGATGTGATGAAATCGCGTACGGAGTCGCGCGCGACGGCGCCGCGGCTTCCAATCGCTCGTCCAGCCGCCACGCAAGCAACCAGTCCGCTCCATGCCGGAGTCGTACTTCGGATACTTTGACGGTTTTACTTGGCGGCAATTTCATGTTTGTACATCGCTTTCTTCATGGCGTATGGCATGGTTGTTCATATACATAAAGAATTGAGCAAATTTGTTTTCCGCGCGAATCCACAAAAAAGTTAAATTATTTATTTCGCGCAGGATAAGACTGGTTAGTTTTAACCAGTCGGCGGGGGAATCCTCCGGATAGGTCTCTTTAATGTCATTGGCTACTTCGGTCCATACACGATTAACGTGTTTGCAC
>Ga0081528_100290_pt1 | contig 32192 bp, 22 predicted proteins | sample HotLakmasection4_FD_71011 | JGI IMG/M metagenome (GOLD analysis project Ga0081528, IMG submission 71011) | Hypersaline microbial mat communities from Hot Lake, Washington, USA - Section #4 (SPADES assembly) (version 2) | ecosystem: Environmental > Aquatic > Non-marine Saline and Alkaline >...
GAGCAGTGGGTAAGAGATAAAAAAAAATTGTTACATTTTGTTTGGTCGTATCTCACCGGGTCATGCCGCCAACACGTCATTTTGAGTTCTTAAGGAGCGACTATTTAAAGCGGGTATTTTACCAGAATCTTCAGAGAATTAATACAGCTTTTCAGCGATTTCTGACGATGTTAAGATCCCTTTGATCATCGTGGGAGTTAAACCGCAATACATCATACGGACAGGCAGGGAAGGCAGGAGATGTCTCAAATAGCGGGGAGATTCTCGCAGAGTTACGCTGAGTTTAGCTTATCTTCCTTTTCTGTATATATGTTTAAAAAACTTTCATCTTCTGCTTTACTGCGAATAACTGCGTTCATTATTTGGCTTCGAATTTACTACGTTTCATCCCCCATTGCCCCCCTTCTCCCAAAGGGATCCCATTGGGAAAAGGGGGACACTCTTCAACAAATTATATCGAACTCATGTTAAATATATCAATCCAAAAAAAGGTTAGTTATCTGTATTTGTATAAAAGCTAATACAGTTTTTCGGCTTTTTCTGAAGATGTTAAGATTCCTTTGATCATTGCGGAGCTGAATCCGCCGTGTTCCATCTGGTTCAGGCCTGAAATCGTGCATCCCTTTGGTGTGGTAACCCGGTCTATTTCATACTCGGGATGATTCTGCATGGCTCCGAGTAGTGACGCAGCACCCTTTGCCGTTTGGGTAGCCATAGAGAGAGCTTCCTTTGAACTGAATCCAATTTCTATTCCACCCTGCGAGGCGGCGCGAATGGCCCTCAGAAAAAAAGCAATTCCGCAAGCGCAAAGCGCTGTTGCAGAACTCATTTGCTCTTCCCGTATGATCTGCGTTTCGCCAACTGTGTTAAAAATCGCTTCGGTAATTTTTGTGGCCGCCTGATCTGATTCATCCGCACAAATGCACGTCATGGATTCGCGAATGGCAATTGCAGTGTTCGGCATGGCACGCACCACCGCTGTATTTGCAGGAAGCTGTGCTTTAATCGCTTTAATAGATGCTCCCGAAACCACCGAGATGACCAAGTGCCGCTTAGGATCTACTGTTTCTGAAATTTCATCGAGCAGTTCGTTAAGCTGATGGGGTTCCACACATAGAATCAGAATGTCTGTCTCTTTAACAGTTTGCACATTATCAGAAGAGACCTGGAATCCCTTTTTCTCAAAATCTTCAAGCTTTTCGGGGCGCCTGCGGGTCAGGTAAATCTGTTTGGCCTTAAATATTCCGGACTCATTCAGTCCGCTTGCCACAGAACATCCGATGTTTCCGGCTCCAAGTATTGCTGTTTTTTGATCAGAAGTTTTCATGAAACGTTTGTTATGTCTTTTAGTAGAAGATGCAGTGATCATTCATACAGAGTGATTATCTATCAATGAACAAAAATAATGCTCAATCCCCAACTTACAGCAGCCGGCGGAGCGTATAAAAGGTGGAAGCGCTTTTTGCGAAAGAATGAGGTGAACATCATTTAAACTTGTTCACAGCGTAATGAATGGGTAAAATAGGGGTTGTCCATAAATACGAATGGAAAAATATCTTTATGAAAATAATGAAGTTCGGAGGGAGCTCGGTTGGTACTCCCAAATCGATGCAGCAAGTAGTTCAAATTATTGAAGATTCAGCTCAAAAAGAGCGTGTTATCGTTGTGGTTTCTGCACTTGGGGGCGTTACCGATCTATTGATAGAAATGGCAGAGCGCGCATCAGGTGGCGATCAGGACTATCAGAAAATCCTTGCAATTATTGAATCGAAACATATCGACGCTATAAACAGCACAATACCTGCTGCGGTGAGGAGCGATGTGCTTACATCGTTTAAACTGATGCTGAACGAAATGGAGGATGTGCTGCAGGGCGTTTTTCTGACAAGAGAACTGACGGCAAAAACCCTGGACTTTATTACGGGTTTCGGTGAGCGTTTTTCAGCATCTATATTGTCAGAAATGATTAACCAAACGTCATTAACTTCGGTATATACAGATGCACGCAAACTGCTTAAAACAGACCGAAGCTTTGGAAATGCCCGTCTTTTAACTGCTGAATCCTTCAAAAATATTCGCAGCTATGTGAATAAGAGTTCTTCTGATGTGATGGTGGTTACGGGTTTTATCGCCTCTACCGGGCAGGGTGAAACAACCACATTGGGCAGGGGAGGCTCAGACTACACAGCATCCATCTTCGGCGCGGCGCTGCAGGCAGAAAGTATTGAAATATGGACGGATGTTGACGGATTGATGACAGCCGATCCCAGAAAAGTGGATCGCGCCTTTTCGGTTGAAGCTACCTCCTATGAAGAGGCAATGGAGCTCTCACATTTTGGGGCAAAAGTGATCTATCCACCCACCATTCAGCCCGCACTGAAATCGGATATTCCTATACGAATAAAAAATACATTTAAACCGGCACACCCCGGAACGCTTATAAACAGTTCGCCTCAGGGCCGCAGGGGAGCTATTCGGGGAATCTCATCGATCGACTGCGTATCGCTGATTACATTGAAAGGCAGCGGCATGATCGGCCTGATTGGTGTTTCGGCACGTATGTTCAGTGCACTTGCTGCAAAACAGATAAATATTATTTTAATAACCCAGTCATCGTCAGAACACACAATTACCGTTGCCATTATGCCCTCGGATGCTGAGGAAGCCCGCGAGGCAATTTATCATGAATTTTCGGAGGAATTTAATGCCGAACTGATGGATGAGATAAGAGTGGAGCACAACCTGTCCGTGATTGCTGTTGTGGGGGATAATATGAGGCAAATCCCCGGAATAGCCGGGCGTGTTTTTCAGTCTCTGGGACGAAACGGGATTAACATCGTTGCCATAGCGCAGGGGTCGTCTGAGCGGAATATTTCGTTTGTTGTGGATCAGAAGAATGAGAAAAAGGCGATGAACACCCTGCATGATGCTTTTTTTCTGGCAGGTGTGAAATCGGTAAACATCTACCTTGTTGGAGTTGGATTGATTGGCAACCGGCTTCTGGAAATTATTCGCGAACAGATGGATGTATTTTTCAAAAACTATCAGATCGACATTAACCTGAAGGGGCTTGCAAACAGCCGCAAAATGCTGCTTAGTGAAAAAAATATAAGCCTGAAGAATTGGGAAGAGCAGTTATCAGAGTCCGGAAAGGATACAAATCTGCGGGCATTTGTAGACAGAATGAAGGAGATGAATCTGCCAAACAGTATTTTTATCGACTGCACGGCGAGCTCCGACCTGCAGCATTTTTACAGGGAAATTCTGGCTTCGAGTATTTCGGTGGTTACGCCGAATAAGCTGGCTAACTCATCAGACCAAACCTTTTTTAATAAACTGCAGAAAACAGCAAATCGATATAATTCGGCCTTTAAGTATGAAACCAACGTGGGTGCCGGGCTGCCGGTTATTGGCACACTGCACGAGATGATTTCGACGGGCGATGACATTTACAGGATTGAAGGGGTTCTTTCCGGAACGCTGAGCTACCTTTTTAATACCTATGATGGAACGGTACCGTTTAGTGAGCTTGTAAAACAGGCGCGGGAGAAAGGGTACACGGAACCCGATCCCCGGGAGGATCTGAATGGCCATGATGTTGGCAGAAAACTGCTGATTTTAGCCAGGGTTGCAGGATTTGAGCTGGAGTTTGACGATATTGAGATTGAAAACCTGGTTCCGGAACAGGCCAGACATGCAGACAGTATGGAGCAGTTTTTTGAAAAACTGGCTGAAAGCGACGAGGAATTTGAGACGCAAGCCAGGACCGCGGCTGATGATCATAAGAAATTATGCTACATCGCCTCATTTGAAGAGGGGAAGGCCACCGTAAAGCTTGAGATGATATCAGCCGGACATCCGTTTTATAATCTTAGCAGTACAGACAACATCATTGCCATATATTCTGCAAATTACAATGAAAACCCGTTGGTTGTTAAGGGGCCCGGCGCAGGTGCCGATGTTACGGCTTCCGGTATTATAGCCGATATGCTTCGGGTGGTGAATACCAAAGCGCAGAGCAATGCGGGGTGGTAAAAATTGATACAGGTGATTTAAATGGCTGAAAAACAGAAATGTACAATGGCTTTTGCACCTGCCACCGTAGCAAACGTGGCATGCGGATTTGATGTACTCGGGTTTGCCATTTATGGACTGGGTGATCGTGTTACGGCATCTTTTAAAGATACACCGGGGGTTTCCATAAAATCCATTATTGGTGATGAGGGCCGGCTTCCTCTTTCAGTGAAAGAGAATACGGCGGGCCTTGCCGTTCTCTCACTTCTTGAGGAGCTGGAAACACCACCCAAACATGGTATTGAACTCTCCATAGAGAAACAGATGCCGCTGGGAAGCGGACTGGGATCGAGCGCAGCAAGTTCTGTGGCTGCAGTAGTGGCTGTGAATGCACTTTTGGGGAATCCATTTAGCAAGAAAAATCTGCTGCCGTTCGCTGTAGCCGGGGAGATGGCGGCAAGCGGAGAAGCACACGCCGATAATGCAGCGGCATCACTACTGGGCGGATTTATTCTTGTAAAGAGCCATCGTCCGCCAGACGTGATCGACCTTCCCACACCCGAAAAGCTGCACTGCACCATCATTCATCCGGATATTGAAATTCAAACAAAAAACAGCCGCAAAATCCTTAAAAAAGATGTATCCCTCGAAAAAGCGGTAAAGCAGTGGGGAAATCTCGGATCGCTGATCGCTGCTCTTTACACCAATGATTACGAGCTGATAGCAGACTCGCTGCACGATGAAATTATTGAGCCGGTACGGTCGCTGCTTATTCCGGGATTTGATAAAATGAAACAGGCCGCACTGGATGCAGGCGCTCTTGGCTGCAGTATTTCAGGTTCGGGACCTTCGCTTTTTGCCCTGAGTTCATCCCGCGAGGCAGCCGAAATAATTGGTATAAAAATGGGTGACGTTTTAAAGAGTGAAGGGCTCTCATTCGAAATTCATATATCAAAAATGAACACGGAGGGCGCACAGATTATCAAAAATACATTGTGAGCGATCTGATGAACAGGCGTTTACCCATTTATTTTGCAAAATCGTAAGTGGCTTTCTCAAATCAAACAGGATAAATGAAATTTATCAGCACAAGTGGACATTCAGAACCTTCCTCATTTTTAGCCGCGATGCGGCAGGGGCTTGCTCCCGATGGCGGACTTTTTATGCCCGAAGATGTTCCGGTATTGTCTGATGAGTTCTGGAGCAGAAGTTCCTCTCTTAGCTTTTCTCAACTTGCTATGAAGATGGCCCGTCCCTATTTAAAAGATGAACTGTCGGATGACGAGCTTCAATCTGTTGTAAATGATGCTTTTGATTTCCCCGTTTCACTAAAGAGTTTGCCGGATAACCAATTTGTTCTGGAGCTGTTTCACGGTCCCACGCTTGCGTTTAAAGATTTTGGAGCCCGATTTATGGCGCGCCTCTTTTCAGAAAAAGCCCGGAAGGAGCAGCAAAAAGTAACGATACTGGTGGCAACTTCCGGGGATACTGGGAGTGCCGTCGCGCACGGTTTTTATCGCGTGCCGGGCGTGGACGTTTGTTTGCTCTACCCGAAAGGTAAAGTGAGCAGGCTGCAGGAGATGCAGATGACAACCCTGGGCGAAAATATTACCGCGATTGAAGTGGATGGAGTGTTTGACGATTGCCAGAAACTGGTGAAACAGGCATTTATGGACATGGAGCTGAACAAAAAAATGCAGCTGAGTTCTGCCAACTCCATCAATATTGCAAGGCTGCTCCCGCAGTCGTTCTATTACGCATTTGCATATGCTGAGCTTACAAAGCAGGGCAGAGACCGGCCGGTGTTTTCAGTTCCAAGCGGAAATTTCGGAAATTTAACCGGCGGGCTGCTTGCTATGAAAATGGGAATGCCTGCAGAACATTTTATCGCCGCAACCAATGTGAATGACGTGGTTCCTGATTATCTTCGCGGTGATCATTTTGAGCCGCGCCCGTCTAAACAAACCATCTCAAATGCAATGGATGTTGGAGATCCGAGCAATTTTGTCCGTATAAAGCATCTGTTTGGCCACGATGATGCCCGAATCAGGTCCATTGTGTCAGGCTATTCCTATACCGATGACGAAACCCGGGAGACGATCCGGGATACCCATCAAAAACACCAGTACCTGATGTGCCCGCATACCGCAATAGGCTACCGGGCAGCGATGGAACATCAAGGAGAGAGGAACGATAGCGGATCTTACGTAACTCTGGCTACGGCTCATCCGGTGAAATTCCGTGATGTTATTGAGCCCGAAATTGATCAGGAAATCGAGATACCTGAGCGACTGGGAAAGTGGATTTCGGAAGAGAAAAAATCGATTGAAATGGGGAGTGATTTCGAAACTTTCAAGCAATATTTATTGAAATAAGCACAGAATCATTTGCGACCTAAACGCTATTGGATTTGGAATAAATAGCTGTTTACCCAGGATAAACGTACTAAAAAAGCATAAAGCCTGAATCTGCCGTTTCTCTTCGATGATAGTTATGCGCGGTTAGTCAATGCTATCTTCTTACCAGGTCGCCTTTTTTTAGATCTGTGCCATTTGCACCACCAACAAACTCAATCGGAACAGAACGCAGGCCATTTTCACTATTCTCGGGTACCAGGACGTTGAAATGCAGATGTTCGATGGTACTTTGTCCGGTGTTACCGGAACGTGCAATGGGCTGCCCCGCTTTAATTTTATCTCCAACGCGTACCATGCTCCCGTTTTTCAATAAATGCACATATTGAATGAAGATCCCGGAATTTGGTTCATAAACGGTTATGTAGTTTGCAAAGGGTTTCCACTCCGGGCCTTCTCCGCCGAACTCATATTTGTCAACCACACCAACCACATATCCATCTGATGCAGACGTGATGATGTCGTTTGTTTTTAAGTCAAAGTCAATTGCGTATCGGGACCAATCTGTGTTGTGCGTAAAATCGGTATCATTGCCCTGCAGAACCCGGTATTCTTTGTTTTTCGGAAATGGAAATTCCATCGTAACAGGCTGAATTTCTTTACTAAGGCTGCCAAGACGTGAGCTGAACCGTATATCCTGATCAAATTCGGTGATATTGTTATAGGTCAATGTGGTATCACTTTTTGCCTCAATCTCAACCGGGTTTGCTACATCAAACAGGTCTTGCAGGGAACTACTATCATTAAATATCCAAACCCGTAACGGGGAGTATAGTGGGTTTTCTATATCAATGATCAGCTGATCATCCACATGCCGGTAAGAGGTTTGATAGGTGTACTGATCGTATGTTTCGGCAGGTAATTTTATAGCTGTGCAATTGCATACAAAGAGCATAAGAGCGACAACTCCCGTAAATTTTGCAAATAAGCTGCTGCTGTTTTTCATGTTTCCGTCGTAAAAAGTTTTCCCCTCTGTATTCAACATTGGTTCATCAAAACCGATGAAGTGATTACGATATATAATTTCATCAAAAACCGCACCTGCCAATTATGTTTTTAAACACGAGGATAATAATGAGGGGCAATGACGGCTCTGCTATTTTCATGGAAAAATTCAGAATGAAAAAAATTCATCGGTTCGATAGCCATGCTAAAAAGCCGCTTCTAAAATATTTATCGGGAAAAAATATTTGGAGGCAACGAAAATATTCATGAGCGCTAATTAGCAGATGATCAACAGGAGAACGTTTGGTATCTTTATCGTTTGTAATATTTAACAGGCCACAATTTCTGAATGAAGCCATCGTACATCTATTTTGATCTCGACAATACGCTACTCAACCACACTGAAGCCGAAAGTGAAGCCCAGAGAGAGACATTTACCGGGTTCCCTGAGTTTGAAGAAACAGAGATCGACTCATGGCTTATTGCCTATAAAGAGGAGAACCATAAACTCTGGCTGAAGTATCAGGAGGGAAAAATTGACCGGGAATTTTTGCAATACCAGCGTTTTTTCCGGCCTATGAAGAAACTCGGACTCTCTACCGATAAAAGCGCGGAAATCGGTATGGCTTATATGCAAAACTACAGAAAATACTGGACGTGGGTTGATGGTGCTAAAGAGGCGCTGGAACGGGTCGCAGATAGATTTCCCGTCGGAATTGTAACCAACGGTTTCCTCGAGACGCAGCAGAAAAAAATTGAGGTGATGGAGCTCGGTCAGTATACCGATAACTTTATTATTACAGAAGAGATTGGGGTGATGAAGCCTCATCCCAAAGTGTTTGACGTGGCTACGGAGCGATCAGGCACTGACAGAAACCAGATTCTATACGTAGGAGACTCCTACTCTTCAGATGTTGTTGGTGGGCGTGATGCCGGCTGGCAGACCGCCTGGTTTACTGCATTTATGAAGGATATTGAGGAGAGCCAAACCGCCGATTTTATGTTCGATCGCTTTCCCATGCTGACGGATTACCTGAACGGGGAAAAGATAAAGTAATAAATGAGTCCCCCTTTTTCCCAATGGGATCCCTTTGGGTGAAGAGGGTTGGGGGGTGACCCGCAGGGTGTTGCTTCGACTCTATAATTTTTCGTGGCGCCCCAAATTTCCGATGCCAGTCTCCATATCGACATGGTATGTTTGTCCAGAGAAAAACAGCGGGCCTATTCAATTGATGTAAAGTGAACAACCGGATTATTGCTCGTCAAAACATACCATGTCTGCTGCTCACACACATGCCACCCCGAATTTCCGATGCCCGGTTCCCATAGAGACATGGTATGTTTGCCCAGAGAAAAACAGCGGGCCTATTCAATTGATGTAAAGTGAACAACCGGATCATGGCTCGTCGAAACATACCATGTCTGCTCTTTCTTTTGAAAAGTGCTTAAACTTCAATCTCCGGAAAGCTGCGAATCACTGCTCCACAAATACAAAGTCTTCGCCATCGAACAGGCCCTTGTCGCTCATTTTCAGGCTGGGAATTACCAGTAGTGCCATAAACGATATGAGCATGAAAGGCGCTTTCAGAGTACTTCCCATCTCTCGCGAGATTTTACTGAGGCGCTCATATCCCTTAGCTACAATTTCTCCTGAATCATTGCTCATAATACCACCCACCGGCAGCGGCAGCACATCTTTTTGATCTCCGTGAACGGCCGAAATACCGCCCCGCGACTCCATCACCAGATTCACCGCCTCACAAATGGCATCATCAGAAGAACCCACCGCAACGATATTATGCGAATCGTGAGCCACAGACGAAGCAATAGCTCCATTTTTCAATCCAAAATTCTTAATAAACCCTACAGCCGGCGGCTGTTTTTCGTATCGGTTTACAACGGTAATTTTCAGAATGTCCCGTCCGGGGTCAGCCAGAATTTCACCGTTATTTGATGGAAGTGTTGCAGTTTCTCTCTGCGTGATAAGCTGGCCGTCTTCTGCCACGATAATTTGCTGCTCGGTTTTCCCGGAGTACAGTTTAAAATCCTTCGGGTCAAGCTGAGAGGGTTCAAACCGGTTGATTACGGATGAGTCTACATCGGTAAACAGAATATTGCCGTTTTGATACACAGGTTTACCATCAATCCAGGTCTGCTGAACGTTCATGGTTTCGGGAGAATCTACTACAATGAAATCGGCGGGATCACCCGGCTGCAGCAATCCAACGTTTAAATTATAGTGCTGAACCGGCAGCACGGAGCATGCGTGCAGCGTATCAAACAGATTATAACCCAGCTTCAGAGTGCGGGCCACAATCTCGTTCATGTGTCCGCGAATCAGGTCGTCGGGGTGCTTATCATCCGAGCAGAACATGATTTTTCCGGGATACTCACCGAGCAGCTCAATCAGGGCATCATAATTTTTTGCAGCGCTGCCTTCCCGGATGGAGATTAGCATGCCGGCCTCTATTTTATCGAGAGCCTCTTTTTTGGTGAAACACTCGTGATCGGTTGAGATGCCTGCAGAGGCGTATTTTTTTGCTTTTTCTCCCTTCAGGCCGGGGGCGTGACCATCCACCGGTTTGCCAAGTTTATGAGCCGCTTCAATTTTGGCGAGTACGTCGGGATCGTCATTAAGAACCCCGGGCCAGTTCATCATTTCTGAGAGATAGTGAATTTCATCCCGCTCCAGCAGTTCCTTTACAGCATCAACATTCAAAACGGCGCCTGCGGTTTCAAACGGTGTGGCAGGGACGCAGGAAGGTGCACCAAAATAGAATTTCAGCGGCACTTTGTTGCCGTTTTCAATCATATATTCCACGCCCTCAATTCCACAGACATTGGCGATTTCGTGCGGATCGGATACCGTAGCCACAGTCCCGTGCTGTACGGCCAGTCGTGCAAACTCTGATGGAACAAGCATGGAGCTTTCAATGTGAATATGGGAGTCGACCAGCGGGGGTAAAATGTGTTGATCAGGCGCATCATCAAGCTCTTTAATTTCTTTGATTTTTCCATTCTCAATAACGATTTCACCTTTAAACTGTCTTCTCTGAATTGGGTCTGTGAGGATGCCTTTAATGGTAGTCATAACGATGATTTTTTCGGTTTCACTGGTAATTCGTATGGATAGTTTTCGCCGGTTTTAGTTCGTTTAAAACCTATCTTTTCAAGATAATCATTATGATCTTTATTCCCTTCCGATGTTCTGATAGCCCGAATATTTCTGGACCTGAAAAAACCGATCTTTTCCGTGAACAGGTATCTGCCGATTTTGAAATCCCGATAGTTGGGGATCACAAAATCCAGATCGATTCTCAAAACTCCGGTTTCGTCAATATTTCCCTGTACAAGCCCGGCCGGAACCATATCGCGAAGAATGAATAGTGAAAAGTTTCGGGGTTTATCAAACGAGTAGGAGGGCTGGTAGTTTTTTATATGATCTCCGTAATATTGCAGAAATGCACGGGTATAGTTACTGTTTTCGTCCTCTTCAAGAAGCTGAAAATACTCTTCGTCGCGATAGATCTTCAACAGGTAGTAGATATTTATCAGGACAATAAAACCGTTCATGGCAGCAACAGGAATGGATCCGATCAACACACCATAAACAGAAAAGGTGAGGGCGCCAATCATGTTTACCACCCTCAGTTTAACAATAGCACTCATCATCAGGGATATGGCAACCAGAATGGAGGCTGCATACCCGATGAGTTCGTAGACGAGATTCGTTTCCATGATTTGTTACGTAATTTTAGTTTCTGGAATCAACTTTCTGCTCTCATTAAACCGTATGAGATACCTGAATTTTATTTCCCTGATTCAGTGTTTGAAAAACCACGCAGTAACGTTCCGTCAATTTCAGCAGGGTTGCTACTTCTTCGTCGGAAGCATCAGTGGTAAGATTGTAGTGGAGGCGAATTTCTTTAAAGCCCACCGGAGCCTCTTTAGACACGCCGAGCGTTCCCCGAAAATCAAGGTCTCCTTCGGCCACAACTTCAGCATCTTTCAGATCCACATCAATAGCGGTTGCAACGGTATTAAGGGTAACCCCGGCGCAGGCAGCAAGCGCCTCGAGAAGCATGTCGCCTGAGCAGAGCTGGGTTCCGTTTCCGCCTGTGGCAGGGTGCAGACCGGCTTCGGCAATAGCTTTCCCCGTGTCAACTTTACAGGAGAGGTTTTCGCCTATTTTTCCGGAAGCTTTAAGCGTAATGACTGCAGATTCGGGGTTGTCTTTATATTTCTGTTTGATGGGCGCCTGTATCGATCGAATGTCTTCTGATTTCATATAATCATATGTAATTTGGGGAAATTGGAATGATAAAATAGCTTTTATTGAAACCGGATAAAAAAGTGTTGAATGGTTGAAGTGAAAAAAGAATAGTGAATGCTCTGCCACGGAGTAGTTCTTTTGTGAAACGAACGAAAGAATAGAGCCGGGGGATGACCATTCAACAATAATTCAGCGATACGTGATTAGTCTGTTGACTATTGGCTGTCTCGGGTGGTACAGCTCCCAAGAAAAACGACGATCTGTCAAGTACCCCTCGATTTCATCTTTCTTTGTAATTCAGGATCATCGCCTCGGGGTTCTTTTTGGCATCATCTCTACCCACGGTTGCAAACACTTCGCAAAGCTAGTGTTTTTACCGCGGGCTGTGGTATTTCGGCCTTACAGGCCTGCTCCATGGCCGGTACGCCCATGGTTATCAACTCATTCGTGCGATAAATTACCGCAAAATCTTCTAACCACTAATTCTTTTGTGATTTTGTGCGTTCGTGGCTAGTTGTACGTGATGCGAATTAATAAAATCGTTCGACGCCTTACTTTTTGGATGACCGGACCGTCATTAAATCTTCGAAATGGCAAAATACCAAAGCTCTGCCACAAAGTGGTCCCTTCAGGACAAGAGCGATAGAACACAGCCACCACTACGCTGAGCTTCGAGGTGCAGGCCCGGGCAGAGGGAGCGTGCGAACGCCGCCCGGGGGATTAGATTAGCGGCCCGTACAAATAATCCCTCCCGAAGGGATCCCCTTGGGAGAGGCGATGAATCGGGAAAAGGCAGCAGATTTTGTCGAGGGATTGAGGGGGTATCGTTGTAAAGAGACCGCCTGTAAACCCCGAAACAGGCTATTTTCCTGTTTTATAGGGATCCCTATGGGAAGGGGTGGTTAAAAAAAGGCTTTGAATCAATTTTCAAATCTATAACCATGATAATAGTGCAGTGAACCACCCCCAGCCCCTCCTTGGAAAGGAGGGGAGCATCTTATTCGAAATTTTAGAATTGAACTCAGGTTTACAATAAAAATGGACAGGCCATTTAAACCTGTCTATTTTAGAGTTGATCTGTAGGGTAAACTTAATCAGCCGCTGAACCATCACCATATCTGCCCGCAAGAATCAGTGCACCGCCGGCCAGTGAAAGATCCTTCAGCAAATTGGGCATGGCAGTTTCACTACCCGACATTACCGCGGGCAGATGAACACTCAAAACAAAAATGATCAGCATAAGAGCCAGTAACAGCCCGGCAAGACGAACCTGCATTTGAATAACAAAGCTCACGCATGCCGCCAGCAAAGCAACGCCGGTCAAATATACCCATAGTACCCCGCCGGGCATAAAATCAGGCACCATTCCGGACATATTCTCTGCCATCATAAAGTGTAAAATCCCAAAAATTCCGAATGGCAGTGCAAAAAGTAATCGACCAACGCGTCCCGTTAATAAGTCCATATTCTTCTCCGTTTAATTATTGTTAAAAAATGTCGCGATACTGCATAAGATGAAGCCACACAGATATATAACAATCCAATAGCGAAAATAAAAGCTATATGTGCCGTAATCGTACTACGATGTTCGTGGCAGAATTGAGGCTATTTCAACAGGACCATTTTTTGAGTGCTTAAAAAATTTCCTGCTTTTAGCTGGTAAATGTAAACGCCGCTGGCGAGCCTGCCTGCATCAAACGGCACGGTGTAAGATCCCGCCTGCTGGGTTTGATTGACAAGCGTAGCCACACGCTGGCCGCTCACCGAGTATACATCGAGTGATACCTCAGCGTTTTCGGGAAGATCATACCGAATAACCGTGGTTGGGTTAAATGGATTCGGGTAGTTTTGACGGAGTTCAAAAGATTTCGGCAGATTATTTTCTGAAATTTGTGAATTCGCATTTGGAGAAATCGTGATCGTAAAACGCGTATTTTCGGTCTGCTTGTTTACGGCTTTCACCAGCCCCATTTTATAGGGCATTACCGTATCGATCCGCTTTTGAGGAGCTGTAGAATACTCGTAGCGGTCATCATTTTTCATATCAACAATTTTTCCCAGATGGTGATCGGTGAGCGTGATGGCCCATTCATCTGGAATGTTTTCCATCTTCGGCCAGATCAATTCCACATCTCCAAAAAGCGGCCGATATCCCGGTGAGTTTTCATCTTGATTCGGTTCCCAGGCTTCTACCATCAGGGGGATTTTAACTTCTGATTCAGGCTCTGCCGGTAAGTTTTTGATGTTGTATCCCGTGCCTTCAAAGCGCGTTTGAAGGGATAGAAATGGTTTGAAGTCTAATGGGTAAAGATATGGGGCGTCGTACGAGTTTTTTTCAATTGACCCGGTTTCTGTGAAGCTGAGCCATGTCTCCCCTGTGTAAGAACTGTTTATCCTTGCCGCAATCTGCATAGAGGGATTTAAGATCTCTGATTCTTTATAAAACGTACCGCCTGTGGTTTTCGAACTTTCGGGAATGGTGAGTGTTGGATCACTTCCGGTAGCATACACAAAAAATCCCTGGAAGGGAGCGATGAGGCCGTCGGTTAGGCTGCCGGAACTACCGTTCCATGCTCTGAAAGCTCCGCCGGCATCAGTCGTAACGTTAGGGTCTCCAAGGGTGTCATCGCCTTCGAAGGAGTCAGATCCAAAGCTATGGTCGTAAACGTAAACAACATTACCTGTTTGTGATTGATTGGAGAACAGGTCAAAATCGATGGTGGAGTTAAATGGATTGCCAAGTAGAGAGTAGACTTCATTTCCCTCGCCGCTGCTGCCCGGGAAAATTAAATCGTCCAGAACAACATCCTGGTTTGGCTGGAGCCCAAAAACATCAATCGTTTTGGGCCACGATTCAGAAGTGCCATCGTTGTCATCATCTTCAAAGACATAAACGGCAAGTCCCTTTCCCGGCTCAAGTGTGTTGTTTAAATCCGAAACAGCCAAATAATTTGTACCGTCGTATTCCAGTACCGTTGGATCGCCGGGTGGCTCATTCGAGTTGGCTGAACCCTGGGTCCAGATGTTCGAGAGTAAGTCTCTGTGTGTTGACAATCCCGGGGAACTGATAAATCGCCATCCTTCATTTTGCTGGGACGATGCAGAGGCTATATCGGCTGTATATGTTTCCGAAAGGGCCTGGTCTACCTGAATTCTGCTAAAAGTGAGGCCGTTCCGGGTATCAAGAACATCAACTCCTGTATTTTGAAACTTGGTTAAAATTTCATCGACGGTAGCATCTGGATTGGCCTGTGTCATTAAGGCCCATGCACCGGCTACGTGGGGTGCAGCCATGGAGGTGCCTTGTTTGAACTCGAATGTACTATCCCCATTTTCATCGCGAGGTACTGATGACAAAATTGCTACTCCGGGAGCCAATAGGTCAAGTATTGTCGCCGAATTTGAAAAGTTAGGTACAACGTCACTACCATCAACCGCTCCCACGCTAACTGAGGAAGAAATACAGGCCGGGCTGCTTATCCCTGTAGAACTATCTGAATTTCCGGATGCAATTATGGTAGCAATTCCTGAAGATTTCAAATTATCTATGGCCACTTTTCTTGGTACATCAACCAAAGTGCCGCTCCCATTATCCTGTTGGTCACAGTGTTGACTGAAAACTGCGCCAGACCCTAAGCTCATATTGACAGATGAAAAAGTTAAAGGTGGATTGCCGCTACCTGAGTCATTGTATGTTGCAATATGATCCAGTGCCTCAATCTGATCGCTTGCATATGATCCAACACAAGGGCTTGGGCCAGGGTCACAAAAATCCTCATCATTAATGAGTGTAAAGACCTGTATTGTGTAAATATTTGCTCCTCTGGCCACACCATTCAGTTCGGTTGGTTGTCCGGATAAATCCACAAGAACATTGCTGCCACCGGCAATCCCGGCAACATGTGTGCCGTGGTCACAGAAAGGATCGTCTTCTTCACTACAATTTTGGCCTGCTTCAGCCCCTGTTTGAGAGACTTGTCCATTCGGGCAAAGAGATACGTTTTCAACTTTTGTTGTTTCTGGGTCATCATAATCTTCAGAAAAACAAGCACCTCCTGCGATGCGCCCTGTAAAAAAGACTTGGTCAATATCCACTCCGGTATCCAGTATCACAACCGTCTGACCGGACCCGTCATATCCATAATCCCAGGCTGTATTGGCGCCAATCTGAACTGTGGAGTTATTTAAAATAGGTTTGTCGGGTTTGTCCAGGAAAATTGCAGAGACTTCATCCAAATTTCCAAGTTCGTTCAGGGTGGCTTCATCCACAAACATGGAGATGAAAGGCAGTGAGGATGGGGTTTTAAAGTTTTGAACTTCCCGGGGTCGAAGCCGGTCTATGATTTGCTGCTGACTATTTTCAATCGATGCCCTTTGATTCCTTCTCTCAGCATTGTTTAACCCTTTTTCAGGAACGGTTTGAACGTTTAAACGAACAATAACGGGTACTGCCCGTTTACTTTGCAATGCAGCTGATATTTCATCGCCCTGAACAAGCTTCGCTTTTGTTTTTACAGTGATATCCTGGCCCTGCAGTGTGTACGAAAATAACTGAATCAGAATGAATATAATCGTTGCAATGGTGATTTTTCTCATCACATAGTCTTTGTTGGTTAAAGCCTGAACTTTAATAAAATTTCCTCAAAATAATCACTCTATCCCCAAAAAACTCGACATTGGCACCTAAATAATCAGCCAGCCACTCAAAGGTTTTTTTTTGGTAGAAAGTTACGTGCGTATCGTCTTTTCGGTAGTGCCAGGTTTTAAACTTAGCAGGTTGTTGCAACAACAGGGTCATCATTCCCAAATAACCGCCCGGTTTTAAAATACCCCAAAGCTTCTCAAACTCTTGGCGGGGGTGGAAAAGATGCTCAGCCGTCTCCGTGGTTGTAATAAAATCATATTTTTCATCAAAAACAGAGGGTTTATTGGCATAAAACGGGTCATAGATATTCATGGAGTGTCCGGCCTCTTCAAACATAAGGCTGAGTGTGGGACCCGGCCCGGAGCCAAAATCGAGGCCGAACTGACCGGGAGGTAGCCGCTTACTGAGAGGATCAAATAGCTGTCTCAGGAAATCACGATAATCCGGGTCATCCGGACTGTTTTCATGCTGATCGTACCGCGATTTTTCAACACCGGGGTCCAGGCGCTGCTCCGGTTCAACAAAATGGAGTCCGCAGTTGCGGCAGGCGAAGTATGTATATAGCCTGTCTTTCAGAACCTGATGAGTGTTGCTGCTATTGCATAAAATACAGTTGAACATAAAATTATATTACTCCAAAATTTTTCAAGAATCGAATACATAGATGTCCAAAAATCCGCAGGGACGTTAACTCGTGTTATGTCAGCTATAATAATGATATACATCAAAGACTTCCGAAGTCTTTAATAGCAGCGTCAAAATCTGTGTTTTCAATTCAGAGTATCAATTTTATAACATTTGATTAGACTTCGGAAGTCTAATCTTCACACTATTCAATAATTGACTCATTACCGGTTGGTATGTACCATGATGATCTTTCCTATAGACTTCAAACATTATGGGCAAATTTGAATCGATAATAAAAGAATAAACCCGTTTATATAGATTTCAAAATGAAAAGCTATATTACTTTTATGAGCTTATTTTCTATGAACAACTATTTACCAGCGATGAAAAATATACTTACCGGTTTCTTGATTTTTTTATCTACCGTATCGGTCACTTTTGGCCAGAATTTTGAAATAGAGAGGGTTGAGCCGGAGTTTTGGTGGTCCGGCTTTCAGGAAACAGAACTACAGCTCCTGGTTTATGGTGAAAATATAGGCAGCTCGAGGGTGAGCCTTGAGAATAGCGAAGGCGTTCAGTTTAAACAGGCGATATCCACCGAAAATCCGAACTACCTGTTTGTATACCTGGATCTGGCTGAAGCTGAACCCGGCTCATTTACTCTGCGGTTCGAAAAGGAGGGAGACGAGCTTGTTCACGAATATACGCTACGGGAGCGGCAGGGGTCGGAGACCCGCCATCAGGGATTCGACAGCAGCGACGTGATCTACCTGCTGATGCCCGATCGGTTTGCAAACGGTGATACATCGAACGATAATATTCCCGGTATGCTGGAAGATGTGGATATGGACGAGCCTTATGCCAGAAAGGGCGGCGATATACAGGGAATTACCGACAACCTGGAGTATATCAGAAACCTGGGGATGACCGCCCTCTGGGTGAACCCGATCTTTGAAAACGATATGCCCGCCAATTACGAGATCGGAGCCGGATTTTACCACGGGTATGCCGCCACCGATATGTACAAGGTTGACAGGCGGTTTGGATCGAATCAGGATTTTGTGGAGATGATCCGGAAATCGCAGGAGATGGGAATGAAGGTGATCATGGATATGATTCACAATCACGTGGGCACGCACCACTGGTTTATAGAGGATCTGCCGATGGCCGACTGGGTTCATAACCAGGAAAAAGTGGGGAATACCAACTATCGCACCGACACCATTATGGATCCGTATGCATCAGAGAGTGATCTTACATCAACCATAAAAGGGTGGTTTGTGGATGAAATGCCCGATCTTGACCAGCGAAACCCGCTACTGGCCGACTATCTGATTCAAAACACACTTTGGTGGATTGAGTACAGCGGTATTGACGGCATTCGTATGGATACCCATCCCTATCCCTACCCCGATTATATGGCCGAATGGGCGAGGCGCGTGCTCGAGGAGTACCCTGACTTTAATATTGTAGGAGAGGTCTGGATGCAGAATGTGGCAACCACGGCCTGGTGGCAATACAATTTTTCAAACCCCGAGGGGTACAATTCATTTCTGCCCAGCGTAACCGATTTTCCTCTCTACCGGTCTGTTGTTTCCGGGCTGAACGAACCGGGTGGCTGGGATACCGGCATGATGCGCATTTTTTATACGCTGGGACAGGACTTTTTGTATACCGACCCGTTTCTGAATGTGATCTTCGTTGACAATCACGATCTGGTTCGGTTTATGACATCCATCGGGGAAGACCCGGGGAAATTCAGGGTAGGCCTGGCGTTTATTCTTACAACACGCGGAATTCCGCAGATTTACTACGGTACCGAAATTATGATGATGGGCGGGGAGAATGATCCCGATAAACGGCGGCTTTTTCCCGGCGGATGGCCAAATGACGAAATAAATGCATTTACAGAAGCTGGCCGGGAACGGCTGGGTGAGGAAAGGGATTTGCCTGTGCCTGAGGTCTATGATTTTGTTACCACAATCACCGAGTGGCGAAAAGATAAAGATGTGATACACACCGGGGAGCTGACTCACTTCATTCCGGAGAATAACGTTTACGTCTATTTTCGGCACAATGAGGATGAAACCGTAATGGTTGTGCTGAATGGCGATGACCGCGATAAAGAAGTGAACCTGGAACGATTTCGTGAATTTGTGAAGGCGGGTGACAACGGCAGGGATATCATCAGTGGGCAGAATATCTTATTTCATAACGTTCTAAACCTAAGCAGCTATGAAATAGTAATTGTCGAAATGTAAAATTACAACTAAAGTCTCTTCCCCCTTTGAGAACAATTTTTACATAATATGCACAAATTGATAATTGCATAGTTTTACATTAAATTAATAGACAATATAAAAAATGAAGCTTCTGTTTGTTCGTTATATAAAAAGAGGGTAAATAGTAATCTCTAAAAATACCAGTCATGGGTAAATACGCATTAATCATTGTGGCAGCACTAATTTTTTCGTTGTTGACGTACTCTTATGCACTTAGGAATGCTATTTTCCAAAGTAATATCCGGACAGTACAAAGCTTTAGTCAAAACCAGGCCCATAACATTGCACAGAGTGCGTTAATGGCTTCTATAAAAGATATTAATGCTGGTGGGGGCAATATCACAATCCCCGCTGGCGGGGATACAGTTGAAACCGGATTTCAACAGTGGAGCGATTTACATGGAGAATACAATATCCGCGTTTTTAATGACGACGTTAATAGCGTAATAAGGGTTCAGTCTACTGGTAAATTTGAGAATACTGAATATTCCGCTACAGCTGGTTTGGTTTTGGGAAGTGGAGGAGGTGGATTTCCCTGGCCGGCACTCGACAGTGCAATCCATTCAGATGAAGACATGTCAATAGGAAATGGAAATGTATATGGGGATGTGTTTTCTGGTGGTAAGTTTTCAATTCCGGGAAATGCTCAGGTACATGGGGATGTTTACGTTATTCCGGATGAAACGGGTGCTGTAAAAATTAATAGCGGCGGTATCAGTGGAAGTTTATATGCTAATACTACTAAAACAAACGGAATACAATATGACAATTGGGGCGCATCAATATCCGGCAATCTTTTGGTTGGTCCTGGGGCCGATCCAAATGATGTAGCACCTAAAATCAGCCAGTGGCACCCGGGGCATGTTGGAGGATCAGAGGGTAACTTAAGTGAACCCATTCCACCTGTTGAACTGGAATCACCTGAATTTCCGGATCCACCGGCAACTCCGATATCATTGGGAGCTATTTCTGTTAGCGGTGGTCCAAGCAGCGACGTTACGTTAGATTTGAGTTCAGGTAACGCCTACTCTCCATCAATCAGTGTTGGGAGTAATAGAAGTTTAACAGTTATTGTCGGTAATAAAGACCGAACATTAAGGGTTGGTAATTTTGATATGAGTCAGGGACATCTAAATATTATTCAAGAGGGAGAGGGCCGTTTACAGCTCTATGTAGATGATTATTTTAATATAGGGGGTAGCAGCTCCATGAATAATAACTCAAATCCAAGTGGAAACGAGAGGTCACCATTGAACCTCTTAATTGCTTATGGCGGTTCGACTGAATTTAACGTTGGAGGTAATCAGCCAATTAACGGAAACATCTTTATCAAAGACGCTGATCTGCAAATAATAGGTTCTGGTAACATCGATGGCAACATAATTTCAGGTGGAGATAGAGTTGACATCCGGGGTGATGGTGGTAATAATTCCAGAGTGATTTATGCACCAAAAGCACACGTAACGATGACTGGGTCTGGGAAAGTAAATGGAAGTGTTGTCGCAAAATCCTTTGAAGGGCAGGGGAATTTCAGAGTAACATACACAACTGAATTTGAAGATACATTACCGGATTTAGATGGCGGCTCAGGTGGAGGAGGAAGTACAGAATATAATATTGCGTTTTGGCATTAATATAGGTGTTTAATTTAATACAGAATACTTTAACAAATTTTTCAATTACGTATAATTAATTAAGAAACAATGGCCACGGGTCAAACTTTATTAACGCTTGCCTCTATCGTGCTGCTTGGAATTATTTCAATGAGCATTCGGTCGACATATCTGCAATCCGTAAATAATTCGGTACAGACTCAGTATTCATCTGACGCGCTTGATTATGGACGAACACTAAGCGAACGGATTCAGGCATATTCTTCTGAACCAAGCTTATATAGTGAACTTGTAAATGATTTTGGGGGCCTGAACGATGAAACCGATTCCTCATCCAGACTCGAATATATATCACCGGCAGGAGAGACTTTATATGCAACTATTGAAATCTCAGCTGAAAAGGTTGTTCTCTTTGATCAAATGGGCCGAGAAGTCACTATTCGTGTGTTTGACGCTAAAAATGAAAATGATATAGAGCTGATTAGTGAATATGTAACCGTTGTAGTTAACTTATTTGAAAGTTGAGGTTAAAAAAATATGGGAGTTCAAATTGATCTTATCGTACCGCCCATTATAGTTGGCCTGCTTATCATACTTATTTTCAGGATGAATTCATTTATGATGGAATCATCAGCCGATACCCGCCTGATCAATGATGTTCAGTCGCAAGCAGATGTTGCTATGGATGTTATTCAGGAAGAAATCAGGGGAATAAACACCAATGCTGTTTCCTTTTCACAAGATACAATGCGATACAGTAAGTTTTCAGAAGAATCAGGCACGATTACTTCCAGAGACTTTATTCTTGTCAGAGACAATGGAAACGGACAATTAAAATTACATTTTCAAAATATAGCTACCGGTAACCCCGATTCACTGGTATATGGGATAAATCTATCTTCTTTAGAGTTTAGCTCTCCACAATCACATATTCTGCGTGTCAGATTGGAGACAGAGAGCGACCCTGCACAGCATGTGCGTTTTAGAAATGATACCCAAACCGTAAGAGCTGTATCTGAACGTGATTTTTTCTTACGCCACCGAATGTTCCAGAATGCAACAACACCTTAGTGAATTAAAGAAGTAGCGCAACGGGTTAATTTGGTTGTTTTAAACATCAATAAAACATAGTTCTTAGGAAAAATACCACTCTATGTGATTGGGATGGCTGAATTCATCATTTAATACGAATTACGGTAAGAGAGTATATTTTGTTTCTACTTTTTCAGGGGTAAAAACGAGAAAAGAAAAATGCTGATTAAAGGTTTTTTCCAAGACCCTGCCCCTCGGGATTGATTGGCCAAAAGTGCAGAAAAGACTTCCGTAGCCTACCCTTTTGCTTTATTAATTTCTGCAAAAAATATAGAATTGAAGTCTTTACCGAGGATTATTGAGATTTATGAAGTCTGATAAACCTGCCATGGCTTCATTGCGAAAAAAGCTGAAAGCCTATAATATCCCAGAATGGGGCAGCACCACAGGTAAACAGGTACTAATCCATGCCAAATCATCTTTATGGGGCAATCCATCGGCATCAAATAGATATATGAATTGATCCCTGCATTGTTGAACGCCCACGGACTCATTTCAAAAACGAATAGAATGAGGTATACCATTTTCATCATATAATCATGCAGTACAAGCCCTGCCTCGAAAAGATGACTTGCAAAAAGGGCAGGATATCCCAGAAGGAGACATAGCCAGTTTATGGTCTTCAAAAATTAGACCAGGTTGACAAGTGCATAGAACAAAACACACTGCACCCTCAATATTATCTATAAGAATTCAAACAGCCAAAAATTTTTTCTCTACTTTCCATAACTATGTCTTCTGTCTTAAGAACAAGGTAATTATTTCAGAATATGTTACAGGAGGTTCTGGCCGATTGTGATTTGCACTCTAATATTCCCTTGATGGTTATGCAAAAATATGATGATTTGTTTCCCAAAAAGATACATAGTGAAAAATCAACTGTTATTTAGTTACTTTCCATTACCTCGTTATTCTCCTGCATCTCATTCACTTCTCTCTGGAAACGATTGCGCTGATCCCTGAGAAGGTCAGGGACCGTGTTAAACGGTGCGTTCATCCGCTCTTCGAGCGTGGGCACAAGCGTGGCTTTAATAAGCACAACGAGCTCCTGTACCGTGCTCTCATCCTGTTCGTAGCCGAAGAGATAGCGCAGCCCGAGGAACCAGCCGGGAAGGTCTTTTAAAATGGGAATGCCGCGTCTTGTGCTGGTTACTTCGGTTTCGTATAGCCCGGCAATTACCGTACTTTCACCACTAAGTAGCAGCAGATCAGTAGTGGCTTCCTGCTTGTTAACAATCGTGCTCACGGGATCGGGCTGAGCCGTGCTCCGCTCCGCTTCCACACGCATATAGATAAACGGCATATCGTCTTTATAGAAGACTCTGGGCTGTACATTGAGAATCGTACCCGTATTAAAGAATCGGTCGGTAATGTTTCCGGCAAAGTCACGCTGTTTAATGGAGAAATCCTGCCCAACCTGGATGGTTCCCGTCTCGCCGTCGAGCACCTTTACAGTGGGGGATGAAAGAATCTCACCTTTCCCCGCATCCTCAAAAGCACTGAACAGCGCATTGATATCCCAGCCTGAGTCGAAGATATCCGTAAAGTTGAATTCTGTTTCAAAAACATCACGGCTAACACTTTCTGCCGAGAAATTTTCTACCCGAACGCGGTTATCGCGTAGTGTGGTCCAGTCTACACCGATTTCGCGGAGCAGTGACCGGTCACCCTGGAAGAAGGTTGCGGAGATCTCGATTTCCCTCGACCCGAAATTTACCCGGATCACCTCTTCCCCGGCTTCTTCGGCAACTTCATCGGCCTGCTGTTCTTCCTCTGGTACATCAAGAATTTCATAATACCGGTCATACTCGTTCACCGCCAGGTTGTTATAGGCGGCGATTTCAAACAGTGCGTCTTCCCAGTGCATTTGAGGAATGTCTATGCCAATAGCGCCCTGGAACTCTGTCTGGTTAACAAAAATCTTCTCTTTGTAATCCATAGCCAGTTCTTCAATAATGGCGATGGCATCACTGAACGCGACATCAGCAGAGAGTGCAATAAGTTCATCGGGGTTGGTATATTCGCGAACCGGAAGCCGATCCTGAGACATCACCCGCTGTGTTGACATAAAAAGTAAAAAAGTAATAAGTAGGGTACTATATTTCATATCAGTTCCTCTGAGTATTGTCTGGTTCGAGATTTAGCACTACCTGGTCTCTGATACCGCCTCTGTTAAGTGAAAAGACGGCTTCACCTTGTTGAATGTCTATGGATGAAAGTCGGCCAAGATAAACGCGGTCGCCAATGTTGAGGCGCTGAAGTGTTCCGTTTTGATCAATTATATGAGCTCTCGCTCCTGTTAAAACCACCAGTTGGCTGTTATCCACGTCAGGAAGGTTTTCTGTATTCGGGGGTACGGGATGAATAAGCGGATAATAGGGATTGTGGGAAATAGTTCCCAGTATACCGGATCTTTCAAGCTCAGATCGATACTCTGTCCACTCTCCCCTGCGGTAAAAAGCTCCCATTGTAAGCTGAAAGTTGACCCTGTCGAGCCGTTCTGCTTCCGAAATATTATCAATTTGCACATTCTCAATCTGGATAAGGGGACGACTGTATTCGATCCTGTATACAAAGTTAGTCAGGTTTTCGTACCGCCCTTCGCCCTGCACGGTTATGTTGATGATTCCGTGATCCTCGTTAAGCGTGGAGTCATTAAGTGTATAGTTGAGCCCCGTAAATGAGAGGTCACTATTCAGCTCCTGAAGATACCGGTAGAGCTGACTTGAGTTATGGGATGGAAAAAGCTCTTTTGGGTAATTAAGACGGGTATAGAGCACATCGTTATAATTGGCCTGGGCCGTGCTGAACATTGCGGCTGTATCCTGCAGGCTGCGCGATTCTGTCTCTTTCTCCTCAAGCTCTGTTTTGGCGTTCTCAATATCTTCTGTGAAAACAGTTTGCACGTAAAAATATCCGCCGCCCGCCATTATCAGCAGCGTGGTTAGTAAAATGAGTGTATTTCGCAAGCTGTACTTCATATATTATTCCCCCAGGTCTCTAATCTTTATGATAAAGTGATCTCTCTGATAGGGCTCGGGCAGTTCCGGGATAGCGGAAAGTGCATCACTAACCGTTTCAAACTGTCCCACACCAATTCGCCAGTTAATCCGGCCGCCGCCTACGTTGGCCTGCCAGAGCGTGGCTTTGTAGTTTTCGCTCTCCAAAACACTTTTCTCGAGGAGAGCTCTTTCTCTGTCAGGTATGGAGTGAAGTACTATCGTGTATGCTCCATACAGCATTTCATCTTCAGGGTCCCATAAGCCGTAAGACTGTTCATCGGCAGCCGCGGGCTGTGCAGGGCTGGCAATTTCCCCGGTTTCTGCCCGCTGCTCTTCAGCGGGTAATTCTGTCTCATTTCCGGCTTGCCCGGCACCATCCCGGTTTTGTACAGATTGGGATTGCCGGTTAACCGATTCATTTACTGAAGGTGATGATGCAGCTTCATTCTCTGCCGTTTCTGTGTTATCACGGGGTTCTCCCGTACCATCATCTGACGGGGAGTAGGTGGTAGTATTTCCGTCAGCATTCTGGAAAGCAAATGATGAGCCGCTGTTATTTTCAGGATCAAAACTGGGTATCGGGATCGATGGCACAAACTCCTCAAGATCCCTCTTGAAGCCGTTAATCTGCATGGAATAGCTGTAAACGGGCTGCTCACGAATTTCAGTTTCCTGTACCTGCTGCACGTTTCCGTCCGAATAGAGCGTGGAGATATCGGGAACCTGTTCGCGTGAAAGCGAAACGCCGGTAATGTTCATATTGTCGCCCTCAGACCGCAGCGTGGTGAGCCAGACACCGGGAATGTCGTTTATGCCGGTATTAAAAACCTCGAACACCTGAGACCACTTCTGGCTGTATTGTGAAAGCTCCAGCAGCCGGTCATTCTCGCCCTGCATCAGCGCGAGCTCTGCCATCAGGTCTTCCGTCATGTTGGCAATTGGCTGATACTCTGCAATTTCATTTTCTGCGACCTGAATCTGCTGCTCAACCCCTCTTAGCTCTTCCGCTTTATTGTTGTATAAATAGTTGATAAAAAGAGGCGTTAGCGCAATGAGCATCAGCAGTACCACACCGTGCCACTCCAGTTTAAGAACGCGCTGTTTCTCCCGTATGTATTCCGGCAGTATCGAAAATTTTGTTAGCTCTTCACTGTTTGCGCCGCTGGCCGCCCAGGCTGCTCCAAGCGCGGTAAGGTAGGGCTGAAGATAAACCGGCGAATCAAGGATATCATCCGAATAGGTGACAATCTCCGGGTTCAGTGTAAGAAACTCAACGTCAACGTCTTCGAACTGATTTTGAAAATAGCTTTTCACCCTGTCTGTGAGCTTCAGGGATTTAACAATCAGCAGCCTTGTAATTTTTGGGAGATCTCCTTTGTCGATCTCAAACAGAATTTTACTGAAAATCGTGTTCAGTATGTCTTCGGATGATTCGCCCTCCGTAATGATCGGTAAAACGTTGATGATGTGCTCACCCTTCATAAAGAGGATACGGCTGGAGTTCTGCCCGATGGCAATTAACCCGGTGATGTCATCATCGTTCAGGTTATAGTTGATGCTCGCAAGTCCGGCCCAGATATTTTCATCAGGTACCCGCTCCTGAATAATCAGTTTTCCGTTGAAATAGGTTTCTGCCAGCTCAATAAGGCTGATGAGAGACTGATCTTCGGAGTTATATGCGAGAAGGGTATTTTTATTGGGGTCTGTAGACCAGGCGTATTCGTCGGGCTCGGCCTCTTTATTGTGAATGGGGCGCAGTTTCTCGATAAAGAATTCCCGGCGCTCCTTCTTTTTCATATCATTGGGGTCCACATTTTTTATAAACTGGAATGTGGTTTTCCCAAAGGGAATATGAAGGCCAAACCGAAACTTCTTATCGCCAATTTTTTTCAGGTATTCAGCAAACAGGCGCTCATTTTCGGTGGCAACGTCGGTTTCCTCTTCGAGGCTGGTCATATCGAAGCTATCTTCAAGATCGCCGCCGCTTCCGGCGTCGCCCGATTCTTCCTCACCAAAGCCCTCCAATCCCGGAAATTCCGATTCTGCACCGCTGCTTCCGCCCGCATCAAACAGATCTTCAAACTCATCCGAAAAATCCATGGGATCTTCTGACGAATCACCGGAGCCCGCCACAGGAAATGGGAGGTCAAACGTATCAACGCCAATCAATTCAATCCCACTCTTTGTTCTGCTAACCTTTACGATGCGCAGGCGGTCGTATTCGCTACTAATTCCTATAAACTCTTTTCTGGCCAAACTGAAGGGTGTTTATTTTAGCAGTTGTTTAATTCTTGTCTTGTTATTCGCCTGGTTTACTGCTTCGTCCGGGCTAATTAACCGTTGCCGAACAAGACGCAAGAGATCCTGTTCGAGGGTGTGCATTCCATACTGTCCGCCCTCATTCAGCATCTGATAAATTTCGGACACATTATTATTTCGGATGGCGGCCCGTACGGGCGGGGTTGCTACAAGCACCTCTTTGGCGAGTACACGGGTTCCTTCAAGAGTCTGAACCAGCTTCTGGCTGATTACGCAGGTGAGTACATCGGCAAGCCGGATGCGTACGCGCTCCTGCTCGTTTAGCGGCGTTTCCCCTATTATTCTGTCGATGGTCTCCATGGCTGATGCTGTATGAAGTGTTGAAAATACCTTATGGCCGGAGTCCGTAACTTCAAGAGCGTTTCTTATGGCTACATTATCCCGCAGCTCCCCGATAACAACAATATCGGGATCCTGCCTCATCGCCTGTACAATCCCATCCCTGAAAGATGCAACGTCTCTGCCAACCTCCCTATGCCGTATTATACATTTTTGCGGCTTATGAACCAACTCTATCGGTGCGGAAATTACCACAATGTGCCCCCTTACAGACCGGTTGTTGGCATCGATGATGGTATCGAGGGTTGTAGACTTACCCGAACCCGTAATTCCGGTAACCAGCGTTAAACCGTACTTCAGATATTTAAGGCTCAGGTGTTTGGCCACTTCGGGGTGGAAGTTTAAATCCTTGAAAGGCCGGATTTCGTTGTTGATCTGGCGCATGTTCATTGCCAGGTGGTCCATGTCGAAATAGATGGTGGCGCGGTACCTTCTGTAGCGATCGAAGGAGAGTGCATAAGAGAAGTCTGTGCTCCGGTTATCGAGCAGGTGTTTCATCTGATTGTCGCTCAGCAGATTGATAATCAGGATATTCGTTTCATCGAGCTTATATTCCGGGCTCTTGTCCCAAGCCCGCTTCACGCCGTGAATGCGATACCAGATTTTAAACGAACACCCATCCCCGCCGCAGTCGATATCCGAAGCTTCAAGCTGTTCCATGCGGTCGAGATACTGCTCCATGTGGTTGCGAAGAATTCTTCTCTCTTCTTTTGCGAGCTCTTTAACCGAATTAATGAGGAACTGCACGCGGTCAATATTGCGGAGATCTTCGGGAACCGATTGTACAACCGGGTCCAGGATGGGCTGTATCTGATTTTTGACCGTAGTAATCATAAAAATGGTAGCCTTATTATTTTCTCACTGAACCAATGGATAGCTTTTAATAATATGTGTAAAATCTGCAGTTAACATCATTTAAATTAGAAAAATTTAATATAAAAAGCTTCTAAGTAATTGCAAGAGCAGTGTCACAATGAAAGTTATTAGATAATGTCCCCTAAACTACTGATCCTCAAGCGTAATGGCCATCACTTCTTCTACCGAGGTGAGGCCGTTTTTAATTCTGAGGCGTCCCGAAGCGCGCAGCGTTAACATTCCGTTTTTAATGGCGTGCTGACGTATAGCCCCTTCATCAATTTCATCCCCGGCATCAAAAATCATGCGCTGCAGCACGCTATCGAAATAGAGAGCTTCGAAAATTGCAACACGCCCGCTGTACCCGTTTGTGCATTTATCGCATCCTGCAGGTTCATAAATCGTTGTTTTTTCAATTTCTTCATCGGAAAATCCAAGGCGTCTGAGCGGTTCCTTACTTGCATTTTCGCCCATTGGCCGCTTGCAGCGCTTGCAGAGCCTTCTCACAAGCCGCTGCGCCATTACAAGATTGATGGCGTTTGCGATCAGGAACGGCTCAACTCCCATCTTGAAGAGTCGCGCCACGGCGCTGGGTGCATCGTTGGTGTGTAGGGTAGAGAAGGTGAGGTGGCCGGTATTTGCGAGCTTAATGGCAATTTCTGCGGTTTTAAGATCCCGTATCTCACCTACGAGCACAATATCGGGGTCATGACGAAGAATCCCGCGCATCGCCATGTCGAACGTCATGTTTTCGGAAATTTTGAGCTGCCTTGCGCCCTTTATCAGGTACTCTACAGGCTCCTCAATGGTCAGCACGTTAAATTCAGGGTTCATTACGGTGTGCAGCGCCGCCACAAGGGTTGTGGATTTACCTGAGCCGGTTGGGCCGGTAATGATGACAATGCCTGACGGTTTACGAATGGCTTTGGTAAAATCCTGGTGCGCTTTCTCCTGCAGGCCCAGTTTGTTCAGGTCAGTAATCACCTTACGGTCATCCAGTACCCGGATTACAATCGACTCCAGTTTTCTCTGGAACTCTTCTCCAACCATCGGCATAATCGAAACCCTGAACCGGATATTCGTATTGTCGATTCGCCGTTGTATATAGCCGTCCTGGGTGGAGTCGCGCTCAAACCGGTCTACGTTGATCGATTTGTCCTTAACTACAGCCGAGATCGCTTCCGGCTTTACATTGGGCTGCGTGTGCCAGGTTCGCAGGCGGCCGTCGAGGCGAAACAGAATTTCGGTAATATTTTTCTTGCCCGGTATAATGTGAATGTCACTGGCGCCCATCCGAACGGCCTCCACAAGCATCCCCTCAACCAGGGAGTTGAGCATGCTTTGGTTAATCTCCTTATCGAGTTCCTCCTCGTCAAGATCTTCGTCCATCTCCATATCGGGCTGCTCGAGATCGATATCGTCAAGCATTTTCAGAAACTCATTCTTCTGCTCATACACCGTGTTGATAATTTTATCAACCGTCTCGAGCCGGCAGTAGGTGAGCTCATACATTTTGTAGGGGAGGTCGGAGGCAAGGATCGATATCTGGGGATCGGTGGGATCGGCGCAGGCGAGCACAATTTTCTCCTTATCGGCCTTCAGGGGCACCGTTTTACGCTGCACCATATCTTCCACAACATCCTCAGAGAGCTCTTCCATCAGCTTCTCTATGCCTTTCAGCACCTGATTTCCCGGCTTGCCTTCGGTTAATACTTCACGGAAGGCGTACAGACGGGCAATGGACTTCATTACCTGGTGGCGGTCGGCCCCGATATCTTCAACAATGATATTGCTGAGGCGCCGCCGCACGGCCACGGGTTCGCTCTGGTGAATTTTGGACGCCTTCTGAAGCTGTTCCTGGGTGATTACACCATTTTTAACCAGGGCTTCGCCCATTCTTCGGCGAACCAAAAATGTATTTTTTTTATTGGGTTCCATCCATCACCTGGTAATTAAATAAAATCAACAATGGTTTAATGCTTAACTACAAATTTAAATATAAGAGAGCGTCTTAAAAAACGCTTTTTTTAAGGGTCTATACTGCAAAAGGAAAGTATAAGAATCGCAAAAAGAGAGGTGCCACTGAGACACAGATTTTTGCAGGGAATTTTCAGTGGCCCTCAGTGCTTCAGTGGCAATAATTAATAATTTGGCTGAATAATGGCGGCCTCAGACGATACAACGGTAATGTAGATCAGCGCAAGGAAGATAAAAATGTTAATAAACAGGTTAATCCAGTTAATGACGCTTTCGAGCTTATACTCGGTCTGTTTTTCGTAATAGTTGGCGAGCTGGCCCGAGTTCTCCTTCAGCGATCCCGATTCCGCCCCGAGCCTGAACCGGCTGAGAGCACTGCGTGGAAATACACCGGCGAGCTCCATCGCCTCGATCAGGCCCACACCATCTTCGAGCATTTTGCGAATGGCCACATCCTTCACCTGTTTTTCAATATAGCTGTTACGGCACGCTTCGGCAGAGATACGAATCACCTCAATGTTCTGCCCCGAGCCGCTGTAAAGGGTGTGAAAAACCCGTGCAAAAATTTCGATACTGGTTTTATGCATCAGCTCCCCGATAACGGGCATTTTCAGCAGGTAGCGGTCCAGGATCAGGCGTCCCCGCTTATTCTTCCACATGAGAAAGAGAATGGTAATCGGCAGCACATGCGCCAGGGTAACGGCGATCCAGTTGGCCTGCAGCCAATAGCTGATGTCGAGCGCCTGCGCGGTAAGGGGCGGAAGGATAATATCAAACTCCAGGAACATCTCTGCCGTAATCGGGAACACGTACCCGATAAAGAAGAGGAGGGTGGCGATAACCGCCAGCACGGTAATAGCCGGCATAAAAAGGGAGCGGCGAAGGTTCTTCTTAAAATCGGCGTCGCGCTCTATAAATTTGGCTGTGCTCTCAAAAACGGCGGCCATGTTACCGCTGGTAGAGGCCACGCCCAGCATGTAGGCGGCAAACTGTCCAAAAATCTTTTCGTGCTTGCCATACACTTCATTCCCCTCTTTACCGTCGCGCAGATCCTTCTGAATGGTGCGGATCACCTCCTTCATGGTTTTGTTACTGGTATCTTCGTAGAGGAGGGTTAATATCTGATCGTAGGGCAGTTTTTGCCGCAGAAGGTCAGCCGAAAGACGAATAAAGGTCACCACTTCGTCGTTGGGAACACCGCCTTTAAAGTCGAACAATTTTTTACGAACAAAATCGACTTTATAGCCCATTTTTTTTAGTGCACGCTCCACCTCTTCGGCACTGTAGGCTTCCTGCTCGCCCTCAAAAGCTGCGGCTCCGTTCTTGTGAACCTTATAGATAAAGGTTTTTCGCTGGTCGATCTGTTCAATACGAATATCACGCGATTCGGCCAGTTTCTCCACGCGCATGCGGGCATCCTTTTTCCCCGGAGCTTCAAACTCGCGGCGGACGGTTTTTCCCTCTTTGGTTTTTCCCTGAAATCTGAATTGAGGCATAGCGGAGAACTCTGATGAGAAAAAAGCTGATGAAACACGTTGAACGAAACGTAATATATAAAAAAAATTAATATATGCGACAGGTTGTTTTGGCGAACCCGATACGATGCGGGTATACTGGTGCAAGTGTCCTCGTTTGTGCCCTTTTGGCCAGCCTGTTATCCACGAGATCCGTTTGCCATGGGCACGTATGAAAATTAAAGTCAAGTAAAAATACAAATCCCATGAAGCGATTACTCGCTTTTTTGACTTTAACCGGGACACCCGTTTAACGGCTCGGTATATCCATCTGCGTTTAC
>Ga0081528_100292_pt1 | contig 32107 bp, 30 predicted proteins | sample HotLakmasection4_FD_71011 | JGI IMG/M metagenome (GOLD analysis project Ga0081528, IMG submission 71011) | Hypersaline microbial mat communities from Hot Lake, Washington, USA - Section #4 (SPADES assembly) (version 2) | ecosystem: Environmental > Aquatic > Non-marine Saline and Alkaline >...
CGTTGTCGACCTTCACGACCACCGCAGGCCCCTGCACGTCGACCGAGGGGTCGGCCGACGCCACCCCGGTCAACGGCCAGTCCGGGCCAGCCTCGGTGCCATCGGGACTGCTCGGTGACTCCGCTGACTCTGAGCAGGCTGCCAGCAGGACGGACAGCATGCCGATGACGAGGACGGTGCGCACGGCGCGCAGTCTGCCTCAGGCCAGCGGTGTGGTGACGGCGACGAGCAGAGCCAGCGCCGGAGCCTGGGCCAGCGCCCCGCCCAGCGGTGAGCCGCTGAGCCGCGCGACCCGCACCCCGTAGGCGCCGAACCAGGGCAGGACGAGAGCCACGAGGGGAAGCAGCAGCAGCAGGAACCCAGGGGCGGCCCCCGCGACGGCCAGCACCGCCAGCACGCCGCTCAGCAGGAGGCGCGCTGCTACCACCGAGGGGTAACCGTACCGGTCCGACAGCGCCAGCTCGGCCCACGCGAACAGCAGGATCGCACCCACCAGCGCGGCGATCGCCAGGGAGCGCGGCCCGGCCAGGCTCACCTGCGCCCAGGCGAGCTGGGCGGGCACGGCGACGGCGAGACCGGAGTAAGCACCGAGGGCGAGACCGGAGGCGACCGGCGCAGCGAACGGACGCTCCAGTCGCCGACCGGTCAGATGCACCCCCAGTCCCGTCAGCGCGAAGAAGGCAGCGAGGTACCCGCCGACCAGCAGCGGCACCGACTCGCCGAGGGCCGGCACCGCGGCGAGGACCCCTCCGGCCACCAGGCCGGCGACCGGCACGGCCACCCACCGCGGCACCCGCGACGCCGTGCCACGCATGCCTGAACGGGCGCCGGGGGGACGAACGACCCATGCCGAGAGCGGCCAGAACAGCAGGGCCGACCCGAGGTAGGCGGCGCCCACCCCGAGGAGTCGCCAGTCCCCGTCGACGGGGGGGGAGGAGCGTCCGACGGCCTCGTCCAGCCAGTCGAGGGACGTGCGCAGCGTCTGCGTGCGGAACAGGATGGACAGGTGCTCGGCACCCGACACCGTCCCGGTCGCGAACCCGAGCTCGCCGGCCTGCTCGGCGGCCTCGGCGAACCGGGCCGGCTCGGAACCGCCGACCAGCACGAGGGCCTCGATCTCGGGGTCGAGGCTCTCGGCCGAAGGCAGCGAGAGCGCCACGACCGGCAGCTCGGGGCGCTGCGCAGCTGCCTCGACCACCGCCCCGGCTCCCATCGAGTGCCCGAGCATGGCCACCTGGTCGACGTCAGCCCGCTCGTCGAGCCAGTCGACCACCTCCAGGACCTCCCGCGGCAGGTCGGCCTCGCCCAACGACGCCGGGTTCGCCCCGTGCCCGGGCAGGTCGGGCAGTGCCGCCAGCCACCCGGCTCGAGCGAATGCGATCCCGATGCCGTCCATCAGCCGGCTGCTGCCGGAGAACCCGTGCACGACGACCACGCCGGGGAACGGGCCGTCGCCGGACGGGCGCAGCACCGACACCGGCATGCCGTCCACGCTCGTGCGCTCGCGCACCAGCCCGGCGTCTGCCCGCGTGATCACCAGCATCCCGGCGACGACGAGCAGCACGCCGGCCGCCGCGACCAGGCGCAGCCTCACCGCCGGCGCCGGACCGCTCGCTCCGTCTCTCGGCGGGCGTCGCGCTCGGCCAGGGTCTGCCGCTTGTCGTACTCACGCTTGCCCCGGCCGACCCCGACCTCCACCTTGGCGTAGCCGCCGGAGAAGTAGAGGGCCAGCGGCACCAACGCGAATCCCTTGACCTGCCCCGCCTTGGCCAGCTCACGGATCTCCTTGCGATGCAGCAGGAGCTTGCGGGCCTGTCGGGGAGCATGGTTGGTCCACGTCCCGGACTCGTACTCGGGGATGTGCACGTTGTGCAGCCAGGCCTCACCGTCCCGGACGGTCACGTAGCCGTCGACGAGGCTCGCCCGACCCGACCGCAACGACTTGACCTCGGTGCCGGACAGCACGATGCCGGCCTCGTAGGTGTCGGAGATCGCGTAGTCGTGGAAGGCGCGCTTGTTTCGAGCGACGATCTGTCGCTCGGTTCTCGTCGACACGGTTGCTCCCCCTGGTTCGGCCTAGGCTGCTGCAGTGCTCATTATCGCGATCATTCTGCTCGGCATGATTGCCGGCGCCCTCGCCCGCTGGATCGTCGGAGCGGTGACGAATGCCGAGTTCGCCAACTCCGAGGCGTTCGTCGCCGGTCTCGCCGGGTCGTTCGTCGGCGGGCTGCTGTTCAGCCTGCTCGCTGGGGACGGCTTCCGCATCGCTGTGAGCGGCGTCCTCGGCTCGACGCTCGGCGCTGTCGTGATCCTCGCCGGATGGGGGTTCGTCCGGACCCGTCAGGCCTCACGCTCTGCTCAGTAGTAGTTCTGCGGGTTGACCGTGCGCCCGTCGACGTAGACCATCCAGTGCAGGTGACACCCGGTCGAGTAGCCGGTCGTGCCCACGTAGCCGATCCGCTGCCCCCGTGAGACCCGCTGCCCCGGTGACACCGCGAACGTCGACATGTGGCTGTAGGACGTCGCCAGCGGTGCACCGTTGACCCAGCCGTGGTTGATGAGTACCTGGTTGCCGTAGCCGCCGCGGTACGTCGCCCAGGCGATCGTCCCGGAGGCCGCGGCGTAGATGGGCGTGCCGCAGGCCGCACCGTAGTCGGTGCCGTCGTGCAGCTTCCAGTAACCCAGAACCGGGTGCAGCCGCTGGCCGTACGGAGAGGTGATCGGCCCCGAGACGGGACGCAGCAGGGGTCCCGACGTGGCGGGCGGCGGGGGCGGAGGCGGGGCGGGACCAGCGGCACGGGGGGGCGGCGGGGGGCGGGAGCGGGGGGCCCCCCGCCGGGGCGCGCCCCGCCGCCATAGAGCTCGGGGTCGAGGTTCGAGGGGCTGCCGGTCAAGAGAACGCCGTCGAGCCGGTCGAGCAGCGCTTCGATGTCGAGGGCCGAGCCCACGGCCGGGATGATCAGCGGCAGGCCGCGGGCAGCCTCGATGACGGCGTCGACATACTTGTCACCGACGCAGTGCGAGGTGGCGTGGCCGGTCGCCTTGCGACAGGCGGAGACACCGATCAGCGGCAGCGGAGCTCGAGGCGGCTGGATGGCGGGCGGCATGAGCCGGCGCTATAGCCCACCGCCTGCCGCCCGGCAACTCACGCGCTGGCGCGAGCGGCACTCGACTTGGCGACCTCCGGCTTCTCGGCCGCCGGCGCCTGGTCGAGCGTCGGCCCCGCAGCACCGCCGATCGCGACCTTCCGGGGCTTCATCTGCTCCGGGACCTCGCGCCGGAGGTGGATGTCGAGCAGGCCGTTGTTGAGGTCGGCACCCGTCACCTTGATGTGGTCGGCGAGTTGGAAGCGGTGCTCGAAGGCGCGCTGGGCGATGCCGCGATGCAGATACTCGACATCTTTCTCGGGACGGCTGATCTGCCCCTTCACGATGAGCACGTTGTCGTGGATGGTGATGTCGAGATCGCCGTTGGCGAAGCCCGCCACCGCCATGGTGATCCGGTAGGTGTCGGCACCGAGCTTGGCGATGTTGTAGGGCGGATAGGATGTATCGCGGGCCGCCTCGCGAAAGGCGGTGTCGAACATCTTGTCGAGCTGGTCGAAACCGACCGAGGAGCGAAAAAGCGGCGAAAGATCGAAACTGCGCATGACCAGTCCTCCAAGAGCAACCAGTGAGACGTGGACCCGATGGCATCCACATCGGGCAGGTGGGCAGCGATTCCGGCAGGTTCAAGATGTCGCGATCGGCTGGCGGCGGCCGGCCTTGCGCCCCATTTAGCGCAGCATGGAAGTGACGCTCGAAACCGCCCTCGCCTTCAAGTCGGCACTGGTGCTCGCCGTCTTCGTCGTCTTCGCCGTGGCCGAGCGCTGGCGGCCGGCGGTCGACAGCCCGCTGCTGGTCCGGCTCGGTCGCAGCACCAAGGAAGCCTGGCGCCGGCTCACCAAGAATGTCGGGCTGTTCAGCCTCAACGCGCTGCTCTCGCCGCTGATCGTCATCCCCGTCACCTATTGGGCCAGCGGCTTCTCGTTCGGCTTGCGCCCCGCCTTCCTCGACGGCTGGTGGGGCCTCGTCGTCGACATCCTGATCCTCGATCTCTGGATCTACTGGTGGCACCGGGCGAACCACGAGTTCCCGATCCTCTGGCGCTTTCACCAGGTGCACCACCTGGACGAGCTTTTGGACACCACCAGTGCGGTGCGCTTTCATTTCGGCGAGGTGGTGCTCTCCGCCCTGGTCCGGGCGGTGGTGATCGTCGCCTTCGACATCTCGCTCACCGCCGTCATCGTCTTCGAGGCCCTGGTCCTGGCATCCGCCATCTTCCACCACTCGGACGCCGAGATCCCCGGCTGGCTCGAGCGGCCGCTTGCCAAAGTCATCATCACGCCTTCGATCCACTGGGTGCACCACCACGCGATCCGCGCGGATACGGACAGCAATTACGGCACCATCTTCAGCTTCTGGGACCGGCTCTTCCGCTCGAAGAGTTCGACCGAACGCTTCGCCGAGATGAAGATCGGGGTCGAGCGGATGCGCGATCGCGGTTTCGTCCGGCTCCTCTGGGCCCCCTTCGGCCGTCAGCCGGGTGCAGCACCGCCCGCAAACGACGCGCCGAAACCGGCGCGGCGGTAGAGCAGCCCCAGGAAAAGCCCGCGCGACCCGAGAAACACCAGCATCGCGGCCCACAAGCCCGGATTGCCCAGGCTCGGCACGAGGCTTGCAGCCGCCAGCCCGTAGACCGCGATCGAGGCGAGCATGGCGTTGCGCAACTCGGCCGTGCGGGTGGCCCCGATGAAGATGCCATCGAACAGAAAAGCCCAGATTGCGATCACCGGCAGGATCGCGACCACGAGGCGATAGTCCAGTGCGGTGGCCCGGACGGTCTCGATAGCGGTCAACAGGCCGACGATCCAGGGCGCGGCGAGCCAGAAACCCAGACCGATCAGGACGGCGAGAATGCCGGCATTGACGAAGCCGGCGCGGGCCGCTTCGCGGAGCGCCGTGGCGTTCCGCGCACCCACGGCGCGGCCGACCATCGCTTCGGTAGCATAGGCGAAGCCGTCGAGGCCGTGCGAGGCGAGCATGAAGAAGTGCATCAGGATGGCATTGGCGGCCAGCACCACCGGCCCCTGCCGCGAGGCCAACGCCATGAAGCTCAAGAAAGCCGCCTGCAGGACGATGGTGCGCAAAAAAAGGTCGCGGTTGATCCGCAACAGCCGCCGGAACGGGCCGAGGGCGAGAATGTCGGGCCAGCCGGGCCGCGCGCCCTCGGCCAGCGCCGCGAGCCGCCGGCGGATCAGCCAGAGGCCGAGTGCCAAGCCGAACGCCTCGGCGATGACCGTGGCAAGGGCCACGCCCGGGGCGGTGAAGCCGAGACCCCAGACGAAAACCACGTCGAGGACCGCATTGACCAGGTTGGTGGCGATCAGCAGCAGCAGCGGCCCGCGGCTGTCCTGCATGCCGAGCAGCCAGCCCAGCGTGACGGCATTGGCCAGCGCCAAGGGCGCAGCCAAGAGGCGGATCTGCAGATAGCCACGGAACTCGGCGTCGATGGCGGGCTCGGGCGCGAAGGCGGCACTGCCGGCGGCGAGCGCCAGAGGGACCGCAAGAACGCACAACACACCGATAGCGGCCGCCAGCAGAAAGGCGCGCCAGGCCGCAGCCCGAATCTCGACGACATGACCGCCACCCAGCGCCTGGGCGGTCAGTGCTGTCGTCCCCATCCGCAGAAAGCCGAAGGCGAAATAGACGGCCGAGGTGAGATTGGCCCCCAGCGCCACCCCGCCCAGCGCATAAGGCTCCGGCAACCGCCCGACCACCGCCGTATCCACCATGCCGAGCAGCGGCACGGAAAGGTTGGAAAGCACCAGCGGCCAGGCCAGCCTGAACGATTCCCGCAACGCACCGGCCGCCAAGACCCCTGCCCTCCTCGAAACGGACGAAGAAAAGCGCGCTTAGGCCGATCCGGCCCGTGGGGCAAGCGGACCGGAGGAAGGAAGAGAGCGGGAAGGCACGCCTTCCCGCGCCCATCCGGTCCTTTGCGGTGGTGGTGGTCGGGTCGGCCTTGTTGCTCGACCTTGTGCCGTGTGCGATATTGGTGAAGTTGAAGACGAATGGCTGCGGGAGACAAGGATTGGCGCAAACGACCATGACCGTGCGCGTCGGGGGTGCGCTCGCCGAATTCGTGGCATCGAACGTCGGCGAAAACGGGCGCTACGAGAATGTCAGCGAGTACATCCGCGACCTGATCCGCCGCGACAAGGAACGCGTGGAGCGAGAGGCCTTCGAGCGGCTGAAGGCCGAACTGCAGCACGCGTTCGCCGCAGCCGACGACACTTTCGAGCCCCTGACCGCCGCCGACGTCATCGCCCGCAACCGGCGCTGAGGACATGGCCGTCCGCATCCAGCGCGCGGCCTCACATCGCCTCGACGAGATCTTCCGCTACACGCGCGACCGCTGGGGCGACGCCCAGGCCGAGCGCTATATCGAGGGTCTGTTCGAAGCCTTCGCCCAAATCGAAAGCCACGCCATCCTCTCCCGCCCCGTCCCCGCCGCCTTCGGCGTCGACGGCTACGTCTGCCGCTACCGGCACCACTTCGTCTACTGGCGCCGACTCGAGGGCGGCGACATCGGCATCGTCACGATCCTCCACGAACGCATGCACCAGATCGACCGATTTCGCGAGGATTTCGGGGCGGGTGGTTGAAACGGGAGCTGTCTTGCGAGCCACGCGAGCGAGCCGATTGGGTGAGCGCAGCCAACTATGGGCGGGCGAAGGTCGAAACCCGCGCCTCGGATAAAGGAAGAAAGAATGCGGGAAGGCACGCCTTCCCGCGCCCATCCGGTCCTTTGTCGGAGTGGCGGGGTGAACGTCGGTGGTATCGCCGAGGGCGGACAGGTAGAATGAGCTGAAGTTCACTTTCGGCTGCGATGCAGATCAGCAGCTCGGGCCTCGTCAGTTGAAGGTTTCGGCCACCTGTTTTCGACGATTTTTCAAGTCGATAGGACAGTGACGTGGTGGTGCCATCGAGCCGCCCGACAAGAACATCGCCATGGCCAGCCAAGTCTGCTTCGATCTCGATTTCACGATTGGGTCACGCGGCCGCGAATTCGCGCACTTGCACAGTAACACCTTGTCGCGCAGTAGCTTCGGCCTGGTTCAGGGCTTCTTCGGTCGTGGCTTCGTCGATGTACTGCTCGCCGCAATTGGCGCAGATTTGCGCCCGGCGTGGCGCACGAGGATGGTCAGCGGGCCGCGCTCCAGGGTCGAAGTGGCGGTGCCGGGTTGGGTCTCGCCGTTCTTGCCGAGGGGGCATTTCACAGCTTGCGTCGCCTTCTGCAGCCTGGACGGTGACGACGATGAGAAATGCCGCGCTGGACTATAAGCCGGGTTGCTCCGAGAAGCGGACGGCTACCTCGTTATCGCTCCCCGGAGGCAGCCGCGGACCGGCGGAGGTCAGCTCGCCTGCACGCGCCGCTTGCGTTTCGGTGTCGCGGCCGTGGGCTCGGGCTCGGCCGTTGCCTCTTCCTCCTGTTGCGGCTCACCGGCTTCCTCTTCTCGAAGTTCTTTCTCCGCCTGTTGCCAATGGGACTCGTGACCACCCTCCTGCCGGCCCTCACGCTCCCATATCTCGTACGCTCGCGCCCGAACGCGTTCTTCGCGATCCTGATCCATCCAATTTCCCCCTAGAAATCGCCCGTTGAGGCGAGGTGGTCACGTCCGGCGTGTCCGGCAACACGTGATCCATAGCTCGTCGTTTTGCCAGCTTTACACCTTATTCGTAACTCGGCAAGGGCATGGGGCGGTTGCCGCGACAAAGACGACTTTCGCCTGCTCGACCGACCTATCGAAGGGCCGGACACGGCATCCAGGACGGCGCAGTCCTGCCCCCTGCCCCAAGTAACGGAGGGGCGTGGGGAGGCCAGCCTCCCCACATTGCTCTTCTTCTTCTGACCCTCGCCCTCAACCCAACAGCCAGCGATGACACTCTTCGGTGTTGAACTTCCACACCCGCTTCGGCCCGGCCATCACGTTGAGGTAGTAGAGCGCGTAGCCGTGGGCGGTGCCGCAGGGGTGGTAGCCACGTGGGACCATGACGACGTCGCCGTCTTCGATGGTTATGGTTTCGTCGAGGGTTCGATCATCCGTGTAGACCCGCTGGAAGCCGAAACCCTGCGGCGGGTCGAAGCGGTGGTAATAGGTTTCCTCGAGCTTGGATTCGTGCGGCAGGTTGTCGGTGTCGTGCTTGTGGCTGGGGTAGGAGGACCAGCAGCCGGAAGGGGTGATCACCTCGACGACGAGAAGCGAGTGGGCGGGCGCGGTTTCGGGGAGGATGTCGGCGACGTGGCGGGTGTTGGTATCGCGGCCGCGGGTCGAGGTCGCGACGTCCTCGGGGCGGATCAGCCGGATCTTGTGGTCGCCGCCGCCGGGAGCACTGCAGACGGCGAGTTCGAGGTCGGATTCGGGGATGACGGCCCAGGCGGTCCGATAGGGAATGTAGACGGCGGTGGGCTTGCCCTGAAACGGGCTTTCGCGGCCGCCGATCGTGCGGAAGATCTCGGGGCCGGCCTCGACGGTGCAGGTGCCCGAGAGGATCACCAGGCAATGCTCGTCGTCGTCCCCTGCCCGCTCCAGGCGCCGGCCCGGGGCGAGCTCATAGACGGCAAAGCCGACATGGCCCCAGCCCGCGCTTTCGGGCGTCACCTCGTGGACGAGGCCTGTGGCATCGGGGGCGTGGTTCTTCAAGATGAGTTCGGACATCAGGCTGTTCCTTCCCTCGCCTTGTCCCAGGCGGCGATCAGTCGGCTGTAGGAGGCTGCCATGCGGGTGATCGCCTGTTTATCGTCGATGCGGCCGTTCAGCCAGTCCTCGGCGGGGCCGCCGAAGATGCTGCGGCCGACGGCGAAGCCCTTGCAGATGGGGTGGCTCGCGGCTCGCCGGAAGGCGGCTTCGAGCTCGGCCTCGGGGGCGTCGAGGCCGAGCAGGAGCACGCCGCGGCAGTGCGGGTCGTGGCTCTCGATCGCCTCGGCGATGGCGATCCAGCCGGCATCGCTCTCGGGGTCGGGGAGCTTCCACCAGTCGGGATAGAGGCCGGCGGCGTAGAGCTGGCGGATGGCGCGGGCGGTGGTCTGCTCGTCGACCGGCAGGCCGGATTTGCTGGCGATGATCTCGATCAGGAGGTCGTGCCAGGTGCTGCGCGCGGCATCCTGGAGGACCAGGAGGCTCTCCTGCTGCGCGCGGCGCAGCGCGTGCAGATCGTCCGGGTGGTAGAAGGCGAGACATTTGGCGCAGTGCTCGCGCGGCCATTCCCTGAGCACGCGGCCGAGATCGGGGCCGTCGTCGAAGCGCAGCGGCAGCGAGCCCGGCTGCTCGATCGGCCGGCCGATCCACAAACCCTGCCCCGTGGCCTTGGCGAGCGCCTCCTCGCCGTAACGGCCATCGAGCAGCAGGCCGAGGTCGCTGCGGTCGCCCCGCACGGCCTCGATCGCCTGTTGGCAGAGGCCCTTGAAATAGGGGATATGGGCGTGGTCGACGCCGGCCGCGTCACACATCGCCTCGAGCTGGCTCCTGTGGTCGAAGGCGAAGGCCAGGACCTGCGGCCAGTGCCGCTCGCGATTGGTGCTCCAGTGCAGGCGTTCCAGCACCGGGTCCTTCCTGAGTGCCCGCACGGCCGAGCCGTGCTCGAGGAAGTGCTCGAGCTCGGTCCAGGACGGGATCGCGGGTGCACAGCCGTGGCGCGAGACGGCGAAGGCGCCGCAGGCATTGGCGAGCCTGCAGCACTCGTCGAGCGGCAGGTCGCGGAGATAGCCGCGCAGGAAGCCGGACATGAAGGCGTCGCCGGCGCCGAGCACGTTGTAGACCTCGACCGGGAAGCCCGGGCCCTGGATGCCGGCCTCGATGTCGTCGGGGATCGTGCTGTCGAAGACGACACAGCCCATAGGCCCCCGCTTGCAGACGACGAGGGCCTCGGGCGCGAGTTCGCGGACTTTCCGGATGGCAGCCAGCGTGTCGGTGGTGCCGCCGGCGATGTGCAGTTCCTCCTCGGTGCCGACGACGACGTCGCAGAGTGGGAGGATGGTCTGCAGGTGCGCGGTGGTCCGCTCGCTCGCAACGAAGCGTTCCTCGCCGAGCCCGTGGCCGGTGAGGCCCCAGAGGACGGGACGGTAGTCGATGTCGAAAACGACCTTGCGGCCGGCGGCCCTCGCCGTCTCGGCGGCTTTACGCGAGGCGGCGTCGAGATTGGGCCGGGAGAAGTGCGTGCCGGTGACCACCACGGCCTTGGCACCGGCGATGTAGGTCTCGTCGATGTCGGCGGGCTCGAGGGCACCGTCGGCGCAGTTCTCGCGAAAGAAGATCAACGGGAAGGTGTGCCGGTCGCGAATGCCGAGGACGACGAGCGAGGTGAGCCGCTCGGGGTCGGTCTTGAGAAAGCGCGTATCGACGCCCCAGCGCTCGACCTCTTCGCGAACGAAGCGGCCCATGTGCTCGTCGCCGACGGCGGTGATCAGGCCCGAGTTCAGCCCGAGTTTGGCCGTCCCGACGGCGATGTTGGTCGGGCAGCCGCCGACATACTTGGCGAAGCTCGACATGTCCTCGAGCCTGCCGCCGACCTGCTCGCCGTAGAGATCGACCGACGAGCGGCCGATGGTGACGACATCGAGCGTTGTGCCGGACATCTGTTGCGGCCTCCCTTTATCCGTCCCTGCCACCGTCAACGAAACATACATTCCAGCCCGGCGCAAGATTGGAACGTCTATTCCTTCTGCCGGCTGCGGCGGGCGACGAGTTCGTGGCCGGTCTCGATGACGAGGCAGGTGGCGAGGCACATGGCGGCGGCCAGCGAGCGGACCTGCTGCAGTTCGGCGTCGCGGACGAAGAGGGTGGGCTTGCCGAAGGCGGTGAGCGGGCTGACCGGCAGGTCGGTCACGACCACGACCTCGAGGCCGCGCTCGGCGGCGGCACGAACAGCCTCGAGCGTCTCCGGCGCATAGGGCTTGAAGCTCACGGCGAGCATCACGTCGGCGGGGTCGAGCGAGCGCAGGCAGGGGCCGAGCATGCCGCCCTGGTTGTCGAGCAGCCGGGCCGGCAATTCGAGGTTCAAGAGGCCGTAGAGCAGGTAGGTCCCGACCGGTAGGCTGCGGCGCTGGGCGACGATGTCGATCCGCCGGGCCCGGGCGAGTTGGGTCGCCGCTTGCGCCAGCACCTCGCGCGGCGTCTCGGCGACGAGGTCGTCGATCGCCCGGTGGGCGGCGTTGGCCAGCTGGTCGAGCGTGTCGCCGGCGCCGGGTTCGGCCCCTTCGCGCTGCGCCAGGCGATCGGCATAAGACGGCATCTGCTCGACCAGGCGCAGGCGAAACAGCCGCTGCATGTCGCTGAAGCCGTCGAAGCCCAGCGCCTGGGCGAAACGCACCAGCGCCGAGGGCGGCACGCCCGCCTGTTCGGCCACGGTCGCCACCGTCTCGAGGGCGATGGTGTTGGGGTTCGCCAAGGCGAAGACGGCGATGTCCTTGAGCCGCGAGCTCAGCCCGGCATGGCGGGCCGCGATCAGCTGCTCCAGATCGGCGAAGCTGTCCGGTGGGGTTGCCAGCGGGTTCGATGACATTTGTTTCATGCCCGGCACATTCGTTCCATCGATCGGTCGTTCGGAATTCTTGTTCCAAGCCTCTTGATCAACTGGATAGAATGTGCATTCCATATTGGCAAGCAGATGGAAACGCCGTTCCGAACTGGTCGTCTGATCCGGTACGGGCGGTGGCGCTCTGCGCAGACAACCGGGAGGTTAGAATGACGATGACGAAAACCGCGGGCGCTGCCGTCTTGGCCGGCGCCCTGATGGCCGGCACCGCCATGGCCGAGACCAACATCATCGTGGTGAGCCACGGCCAGGCCGCCGATCCGTTCTGGTCGGTGGTCAAGAACGGCGTCGAGGAAGCCGCCTCGGACTACGGCGTCGATGTCGACTATCGGGCCCCCGAGACCTTCGACATGGTGGCGATGGGTCAGTTGATCGACGCCGCGGTCAACCAGGAGCCGTTCGGCCTGGTCGTCTCGATCCCCGATGCCGATGCGCTGGGCCCGTCGATCCAGCGTGCGGTCGACGCCGGAATCAAGGTGATCTCGATGAACTCGGGCTCGGACGTCGCGGCCGAGCTCGGGGCGCTCCTGCATGTCGGGCAGTCCGAGTACGACGCCGGCGAGATCGCCGGCGCCCGGCTCGCCGAGATGGGTGGGACCAAAGGCCTCTGCGTCAACCACGAGGTCGGCAATGTCGCCCTCGATCTGCGCTGCGAAGGCTTCGCCGACGGCTTCGGCCAACCGGTGACCGTGCTGCCGACGACCAACGATCCGGCCGAGATCGGCGCCAAGGTCACGGCATCGGTGGAGAGCGATCCCGAGATCGACACGATCATGACCCTGGGTGCCCCGCTCGCCGGCGAGCCGACGGTCGAGGCGATCGATGCCTTGGGCCGCACCGACGAGATCCTGATCGCCTCCTTCGACCTTTCGGCGAGCTTCCTCGAGGCGGTGGCCGAGGGCAAGGCCGCCTTCGCCATCGACCAGCAGCAGTTCCTGCAGGGCTACCTGCCGGTGGCCTTCCTGGCGCTCAACGACCGCTACGGGCTGATGCCCGGTGGCGACGTGCCGTCCGGCCCGAACCTGGTGACGGCCGACGAGGCGCCGATGGTGGTCGAGCTCAGTGCTCAGGGTATTCGCTGAGCCTCGCTGACGGTCCGGCGGGATCGGCCGGCTCGCGGTCGATCCCGCCCTCGACCTGAACGCCGACAACGAACGCCGAGGGAGGCGGGCATGGCAGTTGCGACAGGCGACGAGCGGCTGAAGCAGGCATCGGCGCTGACGCGCCTGATGCGGCGTCCGGAGCTGGGGGCGCTGGCGGGGCTGATCCTCGTTTCGGTGTTTTTCTGGAGCATGGCGTCGAGCCAGATGTTCACGCTCTCGGGCGTGCTCACCTTCATGTCGCCGGCGGCGCAGCTCGGCATCCTCGCGATCGGTGCCTCGCTGCTCATGGTCGGTGGCGAGTTCGACCTCTCGGTCGGCTCGATGGTGGCCTTCGCCGGGCTGATCTTCGGCACCGCGGTCACCGTGCTGCAACTGCCCTTGCTGCTGGCGCTCCTCGTCACCTTCGCCATGGCGGCGGCGTTCGGGGCCTTGAACGGGCAGATCGTGCTGCGCACCGGCCTGCCCTCGTTCATCGTCACCCTCGCCTTTCTCTTCATCTTCAGAGGCCTGACCCTGGTCGGGCTCAAATGGGCCACCGGCGGGTCGACGCAGATGCGCGGCATTCGCGAGGCGGTGGCCGACAGTGCTCTCGCGCCCCTCTTCTCCGGGCAGGCCTTCCAGGGCCTCTTCGCCTGGCTCGCCGAGCGCGGCATGATCGATACCTTCGCGAGCGGCATGCCCAAGGTCACCGGGATCCCGGTCGACATCATCTGGTTTCTCGGCCTCGCCGCCGTCGGCACCGTCGTCTTGACCCGCACCCGCGTCGGCAACTGGATCTTCGCTGCCGGCGGCGATCAGAATGCGGCGCGCAACTCGGGCGTGCCGGTCGCCCGGATCAAGACGGCGCTGTTCGTCACCACCGCCTGCTGTGCAGCACTGGTCGCCATCCTCACCGTCATGGACACCGGCAGCACCGATGCCAGGCGCGGCTTCCAGAAGGAGTTCGAGGCGATCATCGCGGCCGTCATCGGCGGCTGCCTCCTGACCGGCGGCTACGGCTCGGTGATCGGCGCCTTTTTCGGGGCGATCATCTTCGGCATGGTGCTGATCGGGCTGACCTACACGCAGATCGACCAGGACTGGTATCTCGTGTTCCTCGGCGGGATGCTGCTCATGGCGGTCTTCTTCAACAATATCGTGCGCAAGCGTGCGACCGGGGAGCGTTGAGATGGCTACTGCCGCCGTTCGCGAAACCGCCCGTCCGCACGCCGCGGCCGCAACCGGGACACCACTGATCGAGGTCGACAACATCACCAAGCATTTCGGCTCGGTGATCGCCTTGGCCGGGGTCAGCCTCGACGTTTATCGCGGCGAGGTGCACTGCCTGCTCGGCGACAACGGGGCCGGCAAGTCGACCCTGATCAAGACGCTGGCCGGGGTGCACAAGCCGAGTACGGGCACCTTCAAGGTCGACGGCCGGCCGGTCGAGTTCCAGAGCCCGCGCGACGCGCTCGATGCCGGCATCGCCACGGTCTACCAGGACCTCGCAATGATCCCCTTGATGTCGATCACCCGCAATTTCTTCATGGGTCGCGAGCCGACCAAGGGCATCTGGCCGTTGCGCTTTTTCGACTTCGCCGAAGCCGACCGGGTGGCCCGCGAGGAGATGCAACGCATCGGCATCGACGTGCGCGACCCGGAACAGGCCGTGGGCACGCTTTCCGGCGGCGAGCGGCAATGCGTGGCGATCGCCCGCGCCGTCTATTTCGGGGCCAAGGTGCTGATCCTCGACGAGCCGACCTCGGCCCTGGGCGTGCGACAGACCTCGATGGTCCTGAAGTACATCTTCCAGGTCAAGCAGAAGGGCCTCGGCGTCATCTTCATCACCCACAACGTCCGCCATGCGCACGCCGTGGGCGACCGCTTCACCGTGCTCAATCGCGGCCAGACGCTCGGCACCTACACGAAGGACGAGGTCAACCTCGAGGAGTTGCAGAACCTGATGGCCGGCGGCAAGGAGCTGCAGGACCTCTCGGCCGAGCTCGGCGGCACGGTGTGAGCGCAGCCCGCACGATCGGCTGCGGGGTCATCGGCACGGGCTATATGGGGGCCTGCCACGCGCAGGCGCTCATCGGCGTCGGCCACACCTTCGAGCCCGAGCTCCGGCCGAGGCTCGAGCTGGTGGCCGACGTGACGGCAGATGCCGCCGAGGCTGCCCGCGCGCGCTTCGGCTTCGCCAGAGCGACCACCGACTGGCGCGAGCTGGTTGCCGACCCTGCGGTCGAGCTCGTCTCGATCACCACGCCCAACATCCTGCACAAGGAGATGGCGCTCGCCGCCTTGGCTGCCGGCAAGCACGTCTGGTGCGAGAAGCCCCTGGCCTCGACCGCCGCCGATGCGGCGGAGCTGGTGGCGGCGGCAGACGCGGCGGGGACCACGACCCTCGTCGGCTACAACTACATCCGCTCGCCGGCCATGGCGTTCGCGAAGAAGCTCGTGGCCGAGGGTGAACTCGGGCCGGTCACCTGTTTCCGGGCGATCTTCGACGAGGACTTCATGGGGCCGGCCGACTTTCCGTTCTCCTGGCGCTGCAAAATCGCCGAGGCCGGGACCGGGGCCTTGGGTGACATGGGCAGCCACCTCGTCAACCTGGCACACTTCCTCGTCGGGCCGATCACCGACGTCTCCGCCGTGCTCTCGACGGTGATCGCCGAGCGCCTTGATGCCGCGGGACGGCTGCGGCCGGTCGAGAACGACGACGTCGCCGAGGTGCTGGTTCGTTTCGCCGGTGGCGCCATCGGCCATATCGGCTGCTCGCGGATCGCCTGGGGCCGCAAGAACGGCATCGATGTCGAACTCTACGGCCGGCAGGGCGGCCTGCGCTTCACCCAGGAACGGTTCAACGAGATCCAGCTCTTCAGGCCCGACGGGCGCGCCGACGACAACGGCTTTCGCACCATCTTGACCGGCCCGCCGCATCCGCCCTTCGCCCGCTTCACGCCGGGCTGGGGTCACGGCCTCGGCTTCAACGACCTCAAAGTCGTCGAAGCAGCGCACCTGCTCGAGGCCATCGCCACCGGCACGCCGGCCTGGCCCGACTTCGTCGAAGGTCACCGGGTCGAGGCCGTGTGCGAGGCGATCGCACGAAGTGCCCTGACCCGGCGCTGGGAGACGGTCGAGCGTCAGTCCGTCGTCATCGACTCCTGATCGGGCCGCTCGCCGATCGGCGCCGCACCCATCATCCCGCCTTCGGCCCGCTCCCCCTCCCAGGTCGGCATCGCCTCGAATTCCTCGACCGTCATGTCGACGACGAATTCGCGGGCACCGTCTTCGAGACCGAGACGATGCCACGGCACGGCGACCCGGAACCAGCCGCCGGGGATGACCCCGAGAATGTCCTCGGTACGCTCGACGACGAGGAACTTCACCAGTCCGTCCCGGGGATCCACGATGAAATCCCAGGGCTCGCCGAGCGCCTCGCCGTCGGCGGTGACCACGGGCAACTCCATCAGGGCGAAGACCGAAACCGCACGGCTGCCCTCCGCCGGCAGCGCGTCGTCCGCGGGCTCATCCTGGGCTGCGGCCGGCAATGCCGCGAGGCAGAGGCAGAAAGCCAAGGCGACACCGCGTGGCCGCATCGTTCGCTGTTGCAACATGATCGTCCTCCAATAGAGCTCGGGGCGGCACGCGGCACAGACCAACGTCCACAGCCCGGGTGGATCGGCTCGCTCGTCTGAAGAACGCCCAGAGCAGCTGTGCGGTTCCCCCGGCTCCAGCGGCCGGACCCCGACCGGAGATCGACAATTCTACCCTTTGTTCAAAAACATGGTGGAAATTGGCGATCGCTATGGCGCTGAACATCGAGGACGAAACCGCCCATGGTGATGCACGGCGGCTCGCCGCCCTGACCGGCAAGAGCCTCACCGCTGTCGTCCGCGACGCTCTCGCCGCACGGCTCGAGCAAATCGAGCAAGAGCGAGCCGCGAGGGCGGCCGATCGCAGCGGCGAGGCGATTTTGGCCGCGGCGCGCCGGGTGCGGGCAGCGCTCGGCACGGTCGGGCACTCGGCCGATCACAGGGACCTCTACGACGATGACGGCTTGCCGGCGTGATCGTCGACACGTCGGCCGTGCTGGCCATCTCGCTGCTGCAGCCAATGGCCTCGACGCGAATCGCGGTGCAGCCGGTGTCGCTGGGCCGGACGCGATCGGCGCGTCTCGCCTGTGCCGAGTTCGGCCAAGGGCGCCATCCGGCCGGTTTGAATGTCGGCGATTGCTTCGCCTGTGCGCTGGGCAAAGAGAGCGGCTTGCCGCTGCTCTTCAAAGGCGACGAGTTCGCACGAACCGGTATCGAGCCCGCGGTCCGCAACCGGGCTTCACCCATCGGCAACAAACCCCACGGCGGATCCTCGTCATGACCCCGCACCGCCACCGCCAGCCACCCGACTGTGAGCGTCGCCCGCGTCTCAGCCGCATGGCAGCGTGCACGCCCGGCGTCCAGCCGCACGGCCCGGACGTGCCGGGCCGTGCGGTGTCGCGTGGTCAGGGCAGTGCCGGCACCGGGAAGTCGGGGATCTCGCCGGTCAGCGCGTGCATGAAGGCGACGAGATCCTCGAGCTCCTGGCCCTCGAGCTCGACGCCGAGCATCTCCCGCCCCATGACGACGATCGCCTGGTCCAGCGCCGCCACCTCGCCGTTGTTGAAATAGGGGTAGGTCAGGGCGACGTTGCGCAGGGTCGGCGTCTTGAAGGCGTGCCGGTCCTGCTCCTCACCGGTCACCAGGAAACGGCCGACATCGGTCGAGCCCGGGGTCTGGATGTTGTGGAACTGGCTGTCGGTGAAGGCGGGCCCGGCGTGGCAGGCGAGGCAGCCACGCTCGACGAACGCCACCATGCCGCGCTTTTGCGCTTCCGTCATCGCCCCGTCGTCACCGAACAGCCAGCGGTCGATCGGCGAGTTCGGCGTGTTGAGCGTGCGCTGAAAGGCGGCCAGGGCCAGGGCGACGTTGTCGGCATGGACCGGATCGTCGTCGCCGGGGAAGGCAGCGTGGAACCGCTCGACATAGATGTCGAATTCGGTGATCCGCTCGAGCGCCTGTTCGAGCGGCATCGCCATCTCGACCTCGGCCTCGATCGGCCCCAGCGCCTGCTCCTCGAGCGTGGCGGCACGGCCGTCCCAGAACTGCGCGCCGAAAAAGCCCGAGTTTAACACGGTGGGCGTGTTGCGCTCGCCGATCTGGCCGTCGTGGCCGACGGCCCGCGGGATCCGGTCGGTATAGCCCAGGGCCGGATTGTGGCAGGTCGCACACGAGATGACACCCGAGGCACTGATCCGGGGCTCGAAAAACAGCATGCGTCCGAGGTCGATCCGGGCTTGGTTCATCGAGTTCTCGGCCGGCAGCGGCGGCATCGCCGGCAGCGGCTCGAAGAAATCACGATATTGAGCGTATTCGTCGGCCTGCGCAGCGAATGCCACGGCAAATCCGATCAGCGCGGCACCGGCAATCCATGCCGGCCGCGACGTTTTCCTGGCCACCTCGATCTCCTCGTTCGAAGGTCAACAACCACCGAGCGCCACGGCTGCCTGCCTCACCATGACGACCACAGAGCTAGCTGGTCGGCGAGACACGGTGCAAGTCCAACCGGCGGGCGAAATCGCGGCGCGCGCCGGGCTCGACCGCAGCCCGAGAAAAAGGGGCTCCGGCACCTTTCGGCGGGAGCCCCGTTTCGGCAGACCGAGGAAAAAGGCTCAGGCAGCAGCCGCGAGCAGGACCTTCTCGAGCTTCTTGGTCGCCACCGCCTCGTCGACCGAGTCGATGGCCGCGACCTCGCGGGCGAGCCGCTCGAGCGCGGCGCGGTACATCTGCCGCTCGCTGTAGGACTGGTCGGTGTCGTCGGCGCGGTGCAGCTCGCGCACGACCTCGGCGATCGAGACCGGATCACCGGAATTGATCTTTGCCTCATACTCCTGGGCGCGCCGGCTCCACATGATGTTGCGCCGCGGCCGGGTCCGGATCTTCAATGCGTCGAGGGCCGACTGGATCTTCTCGCGGCTGCTGAGCTTGCGCATGCCGGAATTGGGTGCCTTGTCGACCGGCACGCGCAGGATCAGCTTCTCGTTCTCGAACGACACGACGTACATCTCGAGGCTGATCCCGGCGATCGTCTGCTTCTCGATGTTGGTGATCTGCCCGACCCCGTGGCTGGGGTAGACGATGTAGTCACCGACGTCGTATGCCAATTCCTTTGCCATCGGGCCGTTTCTCCGCAAACCTGTTGTTGCCTCTAGCCGGATAGACCAACCGGCCCGGGCACTTTCGCTAGGGCGCACGAAAAAAATCTCCGCACCGAAGCGATTCGATGCGGCGATGCGTGCACGATCAGCGGCGCCGAGGGCCAGGCCGAGGGCTTGCTCACCCTTTGTTCCATCACAGCCGCGCGTCATTAACACAAATTTGCCAAAAAAGCCAGATTTGCGTTGCAGCCGACCTTCGCTGCCGCGTGACCGAAGGGTTAAGAGACGTTAAGTCGCAGCCGGAGAGCTGGCGCAATCACAGTGTTGCAAGGCGGCGACGAAACCCTCAGCTGCCACTACCCGGGTTGGCGGTGAAGTACTTTTCGAACTTGCCCGGCACATCCTTGTACTCGTCGGCGTCGGCCGGCTGCTCGCCCTTGCGGGTGATATTCGGCCACGGGCCGGTCGAATATTCCCGGTTGAGCTCGAGCCATTTCTCCGCCTCGCTCTCGGTGTCGGGCAGGATGGCCTCGGCCGGGCATTCGGGCTCGCATACCCCGCAATCGATGCACTCGTCCGGATTGATCACCAGCATCGTCTCGCCCTCGTAGAAGCAGTCGACCGGGCAGACCTCGACACAATCCATGTACTTGCACTTGATGCAGGCTTCCGTCACGACGTAGGTCATCGTAGCTCCGTCAAAGCGTTTCCAGCCCTCAGTTAGCCCAGCCGGGCAAACCGGACCAGTCCTTTCCCGGCCGTTTCGAAGACGTTTTCAACGACGCCCGAAGAGCCGCTCGATGTCCGCCCTGGCGAGGGCCACCCAGGTCGGCCGGCCGTGGATGCACTGTCCGGAATGTGCGGTCGCCTCCATGTCGCGCAAGAGGGCGTTCATCTCTTCGCCGGTGAGCCGTCGCCCGGCCCGCACACTGCCGTGACAGGCCATCGACGCGACGACCCGCAACAGCGCCTGCTCGAGCGGCAAGGCCGCGTCGAGCCGGGCGAGATCGGCCGCGACGTCGTCGAGCAGCTGCGGCAGCGGCGGATTGCCGAGGCTCGCCGGGGTCTCGCGGACCAGCACCGCCGCCTCGCCGAAGGGCTCGAGCACGAGGCCGAGCCTCGCCAGATCGTCGGCCCACTCCAGGAGTCGGGCCCGTGCCGCCGCCGCGAGTTCCACCACCTCGGGGATCAACAGCGCCTGGCGCCCGATCTCGCCCTTCGCCAGTGCCGCCTTCATCCGCTCGTAGACCAGCCGCTCGTGGGCTGCGTGCTGATCGACGATCACCAGCCCGCCCCGGCTCTGCGCCACGATAAAAGTGTCGTGCAGCTGCGCACAGGCGACCCCGAGCGGGTAGTCGGCGGCCACGGCCTCGGACCCGGGCGGGTTCTGCCGCACGCTCGGCGCCCCCAGATCGAAGGCCGCGGGAGCGAAGGGGTCCGGTGCCTGCCAGGCGGTCGCGGCCTCGGCGAGCCCGGCAGCCGGCGGCGGCCGTTCGCCCGTCGGGCGTCCCGTCGGCAGCCAGCTGCCCTCGGGGCCGGCGCCGCTGGTGAACCGGCCGAGGGCTGCCGCACTCACGGTCGACGCGGTGCGGTGCCCGTGCTCGGCCAAGGCCCGCTTCAGAGCACCGACGATCAGCCCCCGCACCTCGCCGGCGTCCCGGAACCGCACCTCGGTCTTCGCCGGATGAACGTTGACGTCGACCGCATCGACCGGCAGCTCGAGGAACAAGGCGGCGATCGGCTGCCGGTCGTGCGGGATCAGATCGGCGTAGGCCGCGCGCAACGCTCCCTTCAACAGCCGATCCTGCACCGGCCGGCCGTTGACGAAGAGAAACTGCTGCCGCCCGTGATTGCGGCTCAGCGTCGGCAAACCGGCGAGCCCGGAGAGCCGGGCAGCGTCGCGCTCGGCCTCGATCTCGAGCGCATTGGCGACCACCTCGCGGCCGAGCAGGGAGGCCAGACGCTCGGCCCGCGGCGCCGCCGCGAGGTCGAGCAGCCGCCGACCCTCGGCCTCGAGCGCGAAGGCGATCGCCGGATGCGCCATGGCGAGGCGCTCGACGATGTCGCGCACCAGCTCCTGCTCGCGCCGATCGGATTTCAGGAACTTGAGCCTCGCCGGCGTGTTGAAGAAGAGATCCAGCACCTCGACCCGGGTGCCGACGGGGGCGGCCGCGGGCTCGAGCGGCTGCAGCACGCCGGCATCGCAGCGCAGCCGCCAGCCGTGCGGCTCGTCGAGGGTGCGGCTGGTCAGCCCGAGCCGGCTGACCGAGCCGATCGACGGCAGCGCCTCGCCGCGAAAGCCGAGGCTGCGAATGTCGATCAGCTGGTCGTCCAGGAGCTTCGAGGTGGCGTGCCGCTCGAGCGCCAGCAGGAGCTCGTCCCGGCGCATGCCCGAGCCGTCGTCCTCGACCAGGATCAGCCGGCGGCCGGCCCCCTCGAGGCTGACGGTAATTCGCCGGGCACCGGCATCGATAGCGTTCTCGACCAGTTCCTTCACCGCGGCGGCCGGCCGCTCGACCACCTCGCCCGCGGCGATGCGGTTGACCAGCGCTTCGGGCAGCCGGCGGATCCGTGGTGCCGCCGGCCCGTCGTCGTCGATCCGGGCTTCAGCCCTCGCCACCGGTTCGACCATCGGCCGCCCGCCCGCCGGGCCCGTCGGCAGGCTCGATCTCGCGCACCGCCTCGATGCCGACCGGATCGCCGACAATCGAGACCAGGAGATCATCGGCGAACAAGCGGGCACTGACCCGTCGCAGGTCGTCGAGGGTCACCGCCTCGATATAGCCGCTGTAGCGGTCGAGATAGTCGAGGCCGAGATCGTTGGTCTGCATGCCGACCAGAATGCGCGCCACGTTCTCGTTGCTGGTGAAGCGGAGCGGGAAGGACCCCGTGAGATAGGTCTGGGCGTCGGCCAGATCCTCGGCCGAGACGTCGCCTTGGGCCATCCGCCGAAGCTCGCCCCGGATCACCTCGATCGACTGGCCGACCTGATCGTTCCGGGTCGCCACCCCGCCCATCCACAACGGCGCGAGCTCGGTGTCCATCAGGTAGGAATAGACCGAATAGGCGAGGCCGCGCTTCTCGCGCACCTCCTCGGTGAGCCTGGAGGCGAAGCCGCCGCCGCCCAGGATATAGTTGGCGACATAGGCCGCGTAGTAGTCGGGGTCGTCACGGGCGATGCCGGGCAGGCCGAAGGTGACGACACTCTGCGGCACGTCGATGCGCTGCACCAGGGTCTCGCCGATCTCGGGCGTGGTGGGCTCGAGCGCCGGCAGGCTGGCGCTCTCCGGCAAATGCCCGAACGCCTGGTCGAGCAGCGGTGCCAGCTCGGCGGCGGTGATGTCACCCGCAACGCCGATCGTCAGGTTGCCGCGGGCCAGCCGCTCGGCGACGTAGGCGCGGAGCTCGGCCACCTCGATGGCGCGGATCGAATCGACGGTACCCTGCGTGGTCCGGCCGTAGGGATGCTCGGGGAATGCCGCCTCGAACCAGGCGAGAGCCGCCATGCTGCTCGGGTCGTTGCGCCGACGCTGGATATCGGCCTCGATCTGCCGGCGGATGCGCTCGACCGGCTCCGGATCGAAGCGCGGCTCGGCAAGGGCCAGGCGCAACAGCTCGAACGCCTGCTCGCGGTTCTCGCTCAAGGTCGAGAGCCGCCCCGAGAACGCATCGCGGCCGTGGCTGAAGCTCAGCCGGATCGCCTGATCCTCGAGCAGCGTGCGAAAGGCCAAGCTGTCGAGCTCGCCGGCACCTTCGTCCAAGAGCCCGGCCACCATCCGCGACAGGCCCTCGCGGCCGACCGGGTCGGCGGCCGCCCCACCCTCGAACTCGAAGCTGACGGACAAGAGCGGGACGGCCGGCTCGTTGACCAGATAGGCGGTCATGCCGGCCTCGGTGCGGACCTCCTCGACCGGGGTTTCGGCGCGGGCGATCGTGGCTGTCGTCGGGACCAGCATCACGGCCGCAGCCGCGACGGCGAGGGCGCACCCGACCAGGCGGGCGATGTCATCGAACTGGGCAAGGCGCATCATCCTGCTGATCCGTTGGCGATACCGGCACCGGCGGCCGACGGCCCGGCCGGGACCAGGCGAGCGGTGACCGCCCGGGTGCGGTCGAAGACCTTGCGCGCCGCTCGCATCACCTCCTCGGGCGTCACCGCGGCGATCCGCTCGGGCCAGGCCTCGACGTCCTCGATGCTCGAGCCGGTGGTGAGCGCACTGCCGAAGACGCGCACTGCCGTGGTGAGACTGTCCCGGGCATAGATCGCCTCGGCGATCATCCGCTGCTGGACCCGGGCAACCTCGGCGGCGTCGACACCCTCGTCGAGCAGCTCGGCAATCTCGGCGTCGATCGCGGCTTCCAGCGTGTCGAGGTCGCCGCCCGAACGCGGGCTGGCGTAGATGCGGAAGGTCGTCTGGTCGAGGCTGGAGCCCCGATAGTAGGCACCGGCGCCCGTCGCGAGGCCCTGCTCGACGACCAGCGAGCGGTAGAGCCGGCTGGTGCCGCCCGTGCCGAAGAGCTCCGAGAGAACCTCGAGGGCATAGGCCTCGTTGCCGTCGGCGGTGGCGAAGCTGGGGGCGATATAGGAGCGCATCAGGCTCGGCTGCTCGACCCGATCGTGCGCCAGCTCGATCCGCCGCTCGAGGATGTGCGGCGGTTCCTGCACCCGGGTGCGTTCGGGGACCTCGCGCGCCGGTACGGCGCCGTAGGTGCGCTCGGCGATCGGCCGGAGTTCATCGGCGGTGATCGCACCGGCGACGATCAGGATCGCGTTGTTCGGCGCGTACCACTCCTCGTAGAAGGCCAGCGCATCCTCCTTGGTGTAGCTCTCGATCTCATGATACCAGCCGATGATCGGCAGCCGATAGGGGTGGTGGAGGTACTGGGCGGCGTTCAGCTGCTCGCCGAGCAGGGCCGAGGGCTGGTTGTCGACGCGGCTGCGCCGCTCTTCGAGGACGACGTCGCGCTCCGCCTCGACGTCGCGCAGCTCGAGGCGGAGATTGGCCATCCGGTCGGCCTCCATCTCCATCACCATCTCCAGCCGATCGCGCGCGATGTTCTGGAAATAGGCGGTGAAGTCGGCCGAGGTCATGGCGTTGTCCTGGCCGCCGTGGCGGGCCACGATCTTCGAGAAATCGCCGGGGGCGATCTCCTCCGTGCCCTTGAACATCAAGTGCTCGACGAAATGCGGCAGGCCCGACTTGCCGAGCGGGCTGTCGGCGGAGCCCACCCGATACCAGACCCAGTGCGAGACGACGGGGGCGCGGTGGTTCTCGATCACCACCACCTCCATCCCGTTGTCGAGGGTGAAGGTGTCGGGATGGAACATGCCGGCGGCCGCCGCAGACCCCGGGTCGAGGTCGAGCCCGATCGCCAGGACCCCTGCCATTGTCGCCAAGATCATACTCCTCACGCGTTCTGCCCCATGGCTGTGACGGTCTCGAAAATGGTCGTTCGGCCTGCAGCCGAGCCACCGCTGCGGCCGGCCGGTCTGCTGCCGACGACCGCTATTGCACGACGCTGGAGCCGACGCGGCGGGTGATCACCCGCTCGCTGACCCCCTCGGCCTCCAGCCTCGCCGCCTCGGCCGCCGGGTCGAGGGGATTCTCGACGGCCCGGCCCTCGCTCATCGCACGGCGCTGGAAATCGAGAATGAAGAGAAAGCGGCTCTCGTCGAGCTGGGTGAGCTCGGTGTTCTCGCTCAAGATGATGTCGCGGATATCCGGAATCGCAGTGCCGGGCACGGCCGCGAGAAGCACCTGCTCGCCCTGGCTGGGCCCCGTCGCGCCGACCCCCGGCACCTCCGAGAACCCGCCGAACAACGCTGCCCGGGCATCGCGCGAGGCCGTGTCCGCCTGCTGCGCCGGGCTCGACGTGCCGGGCTCCGGCAGCCGGTAGTCGGGCGGAATCACCAGCGGCTGGCGCCGCACCACCTGAAACTCGTCCGGGGCACGCCGCGTCATGCCGAGGCGATCTTGCACCGTGCCGCTGCACGCGGTCATGGCGACGATGCCGAAACCCACCGCGACGATGCCGAACCATTTGCCGAATAGACGAACCCTCCGCTCGGTTCTGCCGACCCCGATCTCGCGTTTTCCCGCCCTCACTTTTCTTTCCCCTCACGACCTAGCGTCCGCCGGTCGCCGAACAAGCTGTCGACGACCAGAATCGCCGCACCGACCACGATCACGCTGTCGGCCACGTTGAACGCCGGCCAATGGTAACCGAAAGCGTGGAAATCGAGAAAATCGACCACGGCACCGTAGCGGACCCGGTCGATGACGTTACCGATGGCCCCCGCAAGAATCAACCAAATGGCGATCTTCGACGGCAGTCGTTGCTCCCATCGCAACCAGAAGAGGAGAATGACGCAGATCGCCAGAGCCAGCGCGATCAATAGCCAGCGACCGAGCTCGCCGTCCGTCTGCAGCATGCCGAAGCTGATGCCGGTGTTCCAGACGAGGACCAGGTTGAAAAAGCTCGTCACCTCGATCCGCCCGACATTCAGGAGGGTGGCGAGCGCCCATTGCTTGGTCAGAAAATCGAGCGTCAGGATCACGGCGAAGACCAGCGGTCCCAGCCAGCCGGTCGTGCCGGGAGCGTGTCGTGGCGCAGGCTCGGGTGCTGCCGTCATTGCGGGGCGGTTCTCCGGCGACCGGTGGTGCCTCAGGCGGCCCGGGCGGTGACGGCAGCCGCACAGCGCCGGCAGAGCTCGCCCGGTGCCCCGACCTCGGGCCGCACCTGCCAGCAGCGGCCGCATTTCTCACCCGCTGCGAGCTGCGGCACCACCCCCACCCCCGGCACCTCGGCGAAGGTGTAGGCCGCCGCCGGCGGCTCGCCGACCTCGACCGTGATGTCGCTCGTGATGCTGAGTTCGGCCATGTCGAGATCGCCGATCGCGATCCGGTCGGCTTCGGTGACGTAGACGACGGGCGCTGCCTGCAGGCTCGCCCCGATCCGCTTCTGGCTACGTTCGACCTCCAGCGCTCCGGTGATCACCCGACGGACCCGTCTGACCCGCTCCCAGCGGGCGGCGAGCGCCGGATCGCGCCACGCCTCGGGAAGCTCGGGAAAGAGCTCGAGGTGGACGCTGCCCTCGGCCGCGGGGAAACGCGCCTGCCACGCCTCCTCGGCGGTGAACGCGAGCACCGGGGCGAGCCACCGGGTGAGACAGTGGAACAGCTGATCGAGCACGGTGCGCGCCGCGCGGCGGCGCAGGCTGTCCGCCGGATCGCAGTAGAGGCTGTCCTTGCGCACGTCGAAATAGAAGGCCGAGAGATCGAGCGCGCAGAAGTGATGGATCGCGGAATAGAGCCTGGGGAAGTCGAAGCTGGCATTGCAGCTCTTCACCAGGCGGTCGAGCTCTTCCAGCCGATGCAGCACCCAACGCTCGAGCTCCGGCATCTGGGCGTACGGCAGCCGCTCGCTCTCGTGAAAGCCGTCGAGATTGCCGAGGATGTAGCGCAGGGTATTGCGCAGCCGGCGGTAGTTGTCGCCGATGCCGTCCAGGATCTGCTTGCCGATGCGGATGTCCTCGGCATAGTCGGCGGAGACGGTCCACAAGCGCAGGATGTCGGCGCCGTGGGTCTTCATCAGCTCGATCGGCGAGACGACGTTGCCCTTCGACTTCGACATCTTCTCACCCTTCTCGTCGACGACGAAACCGTGGGTGAGGACGGTGTCGTAGGGGGCGCGGCCCCGCGTGCCGCAGCTCTCGAGCAGTGACGAGTGGAACCAGCCGCGATGCTGGTCCGACCCCTCGAGGTAGAGATCGGCCGGCCATTTCAGCTCCGCTCGCTGCTCCAGCACGAAGGCATGGGTCGAGCCGGATTCGAACCAGACATCGAGGATGTCGTCGACCTTCTCGAAATCCTCCGCCCGATAGGCATCGCCGAGGAAGTCCTGCGGGTCGCGGGTCCACCAGGCATCCGCGCCCTCGGCCTCGAAGGCCCGGGCGATGCGCTCGCAGACCTCGGGATCGCGCAGCGGCTCGCCGCTCTGCTTGTCGACGAAGACGGCGATCGGCACGCCCCAGGCGCGCTGCCGGCTGATGCACCAGTCGGGCCGCGTCTCGATCATCGAGCGCAGCCGGTTCTGCCCCTTGCTCGGCACGAAAGTGGTGGCATCGATCGCCCGAAGTGCGGTTTCGCGCAAGCCCAGTTCCCCCTCCATCGGGATGAACCACTGCGCCGTGGCGCGAAAGATCAAGGGTGCCTTGGAGCGCCAGGAATGCGGGTAGGCGTGAACCAGGCTGCCGTGCGCCAGAAGCGCCCCTTTCTGGCTCAGCGCCTCCAGCACCGGGCCCGCCGCCTTGAACACGTGCAGCCCCGCGAAGCCCGGCACCTGGTCGGTGTAGCTGCCGTCCTCGGCCACGGTGTCCGGCACGTCGAGGCCGTGCACCCGGCCGAGCTCGAAGTCGTCGGCACCGTGGCTGGGCGCGATGTGCACCAGGCCCGTCCCCTCCTCGTCGCTGACGAAGTCGGCGGGCAACAGCGGCACCTCGAAGCCGTAGCCGCCGGCATGCCCGGCCAGCGGATGGGCGGCGACGGCACCCTCCAACGCACGACCTTTGAAGGTCTCGACGATCCGCCAGCCGTGGATTTCGGCGCGCGCCATGACCTCCTCGACCAACTGCTCGGCCATGACCAGCTTCCTGCCGCCGGCCTCCAGCAGCACGTAGTCGATCGCCGGCCCGAAGGCGACCGCCCGATTGGCCGGGATGGTCCAGGGTGTGGTGGTCCAGATGACCACCGCAGCCCCCTCGAGCCACGACTGGCTCGGTCGGGTCAGCGGGAAGGCGACCCAGATCGTCGTCGAGGTATGGTCGTGATACTCGACCTCGGCCTCGGCCAGGGCGGTCTTTTCGACCGGCGACCACATCACCGACTTCTTGCCGCGATAGAGCGAGCCGTTCAGCAGGAACTTCGCCACCTCGCGATAGATGTCGGCTTCCGACTTCAGATGCATGGTCGAATAGGGGTTCTGCCAGTCGCCGGTCACCCCCAGCCGCTCGAACTCGGCCTTCTGGATCTCGATCCATTGCGCCGCGAACTCGCGGCACTCCCGGCGGAAGTCGATGATCGGCACGTCGTCCTTGTTCTTGCCCCGCTTGCGGTAATCCTGCTCGACCTGCCACTCGATCGGCAGCCCGTGGCAGTCCCAGCCCGGCACGTAGGCGGCATCCTTGCCCAGCATCTGCTGGTTCTTGTTGATGACGTCCTTGAGGATCTTGTTCAGCGCCGTGCCCATGTGCAGGTGGCCGTTGGCATAGGGCGGGCCGTCGTGGAGGACGAAGAGGTCACGGCCCTTCGCCGCCGCGCGCAGCCGGGCGTAGAGGTCGATCGTCGTCCAGCGGGCGAGCCACTCCGGCTCGCGATGCGGCAGATTCGCCTTCATGCCGAAGCCGGTCCGCGGCAAGAAGACGGTATCGCGATAATCCTGCGTCATCGTGGTCTGCTCATCCGGGCCTGTCCGCTCGTCGGGGGCTGTCCGCCAATCTGGCCATCGTCGTGCCCATCATCAGGAAGGAACGAGACCGTGGACGCGGCGGGCATCCCGGCAATCGCTCGCGATCTGGGATTCCAGTGCCGCCGCACCCGAGAAGGTCGTCTCGCCGCGCAACCGTTCGAGAAAGGCGACGTCGAGCCGCTGCCCGTAGAGGTCGAGCTGAATGTCGAAAAGATGCACCTCGAGCAGCACTCGGCCGCCCCCGAATGTGGGACGGCGCCCGAGATTCGCAACACCGGGATGCCAGCTCGAACCCGCCGGCGTCCGTCGCCCGGCGCGCACTGCGTAGACGCCGTTCGCCGGCAAGGCGTGACGGGCCGTCGCCGGCAGCAGATTGGCCGTGGGAAAGCCGATCGTGCGCCCGCGCTGGTCACCGCTGTGGACCAGGCCCGAATAGGTGAACGGGTAGCCGAGGAGCCGATTGGCGGTGCGAATCTCGCCCTGCTCGAGCGCAGCCCGGATCCGGGTCGAGGAGCAAGCGGCACCGTCGTCGAGCAGTGGCGGGATCGCCGCGTAGTCGAACCCGTACCGGGCGCCGGCGGCGGCGAGCAGTGCCGCGTCGCCCTGCCGCTTGTGGCCGAAGCGAAAGCTGTCGCCCGAGGTCAGCGCGCCGATACCGAGCCGGTGGACCAGGATCTCCTCGACGAACGTATCGGCCGACATCGCCATCAACGCGCGGTCGAAGCGCAGCAGAAAGAGATAGGCGCAGCCGAGTTCGCGCAACAACTCGATCTTGCGGCGCATCGGGGTCAGCCGCCTGGGGGCGGTCGCCGGGCTCACCACTTCCTTGGGATGCGGCTCGAAGGTGAGCACGGCCAGCGGCCGGCCGCCGGCGGCGAGCCCGCGCGCCGCCTCGATCACCGCCCGATGCCCACGATGCACGCCGTCGAAATTGCCGATGGCAACGGCACATCCCCGGGCCTCGGGCGGCAACTGGCGCAAATCCCGGTGCACGATCATGAGCGCCTTGTTCCACGCAACGGTGACCGCTGTAAAGACCGGCCAGCCGCACCGCCGACGGCGGAAGCGGCGGCCCGCAGCCAACGTCCAGAATAAATGAAGCGCACCCGCGTCTATCGACTGCAGACACCGCACTTATCAACTAATACGCGAGAACGATGTCGATTTTCTCTGATCACGCGCAATCGGCACGCCAAGGTTGTAGAGCGGCGAGCACACCTGTAATAACGCGCTAGCTGCATTCGCGCTCCCGAGACCTCCGAAACAACGAAGAATTGCCGATGCTCGACATGGCGTTGCCCCGCCGGCTCAAGGCGCTCACGGCACTCCTGGCGCTTGCTCTCGCGGCCTGCGATCTTCCGGCGGAGCAGGGCGCCGTCTCGGCGCATATCCAGGGGGTCGATCTGCGCGCACCGGCCGCGGCCACCGCGACACCGACGGTGCTGCAGCCGGCACCGCCCGCCGCCGGCCCGGAACGACCCCAGGCGCAGCTGTTCTTCGGCAGCGACCCACTCGGCCGGCAAAGTCCGGCCAGCGCGGTCGATGCCGAGGACGGTGTCCGGCTGAACTTCGACGGCGCCAGCCTGCGCCAGGTGGTCGATGCGATTCTCGGCGAGGTGATGGGCGCCAACTACACCATCGACCCCTCGGTCGAGGGTACAGTCGTCTTCTCCTCGGCCGGCCCGCTCGCCCGGGGCGATCTCTTGACCGTGCTCGAGACGATTTTGCAGATGCACAACGCGACGCTGGTCGATCTCGGTAACACTTATGCCGTGCTCGCCGGGTCGCCCGCCGTGGGTACGGCGCAGATCACGCCCGTGGGTGGCGGCGAGCCGCCGCCGCTCATCGTCGGCACCGGGGTGACCATCGTGCCGCTGCGCTATGTCGGTGCGAACGCGGCGGCCCAGTTCATCGGGCCGCTGCTCTCGCTGCCCGAGCAGATCCGGGTCGACGAGGCGCGCAATCTCGTCCTCTTCGTCGGCAACGCGGCGGAGCGGCAGAACGTGGTGCGCACGCTGGGCGAGATCGACGTCGACTGGATGGCCGGCCGCTCGGTCGGCATCTTCCCGCTGCAGACCGCGACCCCGGAATCGCTGATCCCCGAACTCGAAGGCCTCTACATGCCGCTCGACGGCCTCGACCAGCAGGTCCGCGGTGTGCGCTTCTTGCCGATGTCGCGGCTCAATGCCGTGCTCGCGATCGCCAGCCAGCCGGAGCAACTGGTCGAGATCGAGCGCTGGGTGCAACGGCTCGACCGCGGTAGCGGCTCGTCGGTGCAGTTTTTCGTCTACCAGTTGCAGCACACGGCAGCGCGGGATCTGGCCACGGTGCTGAACGAAAGCTTCGGCGATGCGCTCCAGCCTTCCGCCGTCCCGGTCGGCTTCGATCCCGGCGCCGGCGCCGACGCCGCCCCGATGTTCCAGGACGATCCGGGCGGCGAGTTCGGCACACCGCCGCCGGACGGCATCGGCGCCGAGGGCGGGGTCCCCCGACCGGCGGCCGGCAACGGCAGCGACCTCTTTGCCAACGTCAAGGTGGTGGCGGACGAGACCGCCAACGCGCTGGTCATCCGCGCCACGCCGCAGGCCTACCAGCTGATCGAGCAGACCATCCGCCGGCTCGACCGGGCACCGTTGCAGGTGTTGATCGAGGCGACCATCGCCGAGGTCGTGCTCAACGACCTGCTGCGCTTCGGTGTGCAGTACTACTTCGATGCCGGTGGCGTGCAGGGCGGTTTCAACACCACGGGATCGGGCCCGGCCGGCGCCGGCAGCGGGCTTTTGGACCCGCTGGGCCAGCTGCCGGGCTTCAACTTCATCGTCAGCGGCAGCAACTCGAACATCACCATCGACGCGCTGTCGCGGATCACCGACGTGCAGGTGCTGTCGTCGCCCTCGGTCGTCGTGCAGGACAACGGCGAGGCGGTGCTCACGGTCGGCGACGAGGTGCCGTTGATCACCCGCACGACCCAGGGAATCCAGGACCCCGACGCCCCGATCGTCGCCAATATCGAGTACCGCGAGACCGGTGTGATCCTCGAGGTCCAGCCGCGGATCAACACCAACAACGTGGTCACCCTCGACATCACCCAGGAGGTGAGCCGGGTCGAGCAGCCCGAGCGCGAGCGGCGCGACGAGAACCCGATCATCGCCCAGCGCCGGATCGCCAGCAAGGTCAACGTCACCAGCGGCCAAACGGTGGTGCTGGGCGGGCTGATCCAGGACAGCACCACCCAGTCCGCCGAAAAGGTGCCGCTGCTCGGCGACATCCCGGTCCTGGGCAACCTCTTCCGCAGCCAGAGCGACGCCAACGTCCGCACCGAGCTCATCGTCTTCATCACCCCGCGCGTCATCCGCAATGCCGACGACGCCCGCGACATCAGCGAGGAACTCAGGGCGCGGATGCGCGCCGCCCAGCCGTCGGCCGAAACCGCTCCGCCCGCAGCCACACCGCCGGCCGCACCGCCGAGCCCGGCCCCTGCGCCGGCCCCGCCGACCGCCGCCCCGCGCCCGTTGACCACGAGCAGCGTCGAAACGGCGGCACCGAACGCGGCGCCCGCCACGACAGCGGTGCCGAGCGGCGGGATCGAGACCGGCGCGCCGGAGGAGGCAGCGTCGCCGCGGCCGGCCGGGCTCGGCGGCATGCGCTTTGTGCCGGCGAGCGCGGGGGTTGCGGCCGCTCCCGAGCCCCCGGCGGCCCCGGCCGAGGCCGACAGCCCGTCCCCGCCC
>Ga0081528_100296_pt1 | contig 31743 bp, 33 predicted proteins | sample HotLakmasection4_FD_71011 | JGI IMG/M metagenome (GOLD analysis project Ga0081528, IMG submission 71011) | Hypersaline microbial mat communities from Hot Lake, Washington, USA - Section #4 (SPADES assembly) (version 2) | ecosystem: Environmental > Aquatic > Non-marine Saline and Alkaline >...
GTGCATTAAGGGATACGATAACGAAAAGTTGCGTTCGGAACATTAAAAAAGTTTTTTAATCGCACCGGGCTTGCGGGGCATGGTATAAAGAACCCATGACAGATGCTACGCCAACCACGTCGAACGCTGCGTCCCCGGAACAATTTGCGCGGGTGCACGGATCACCCGGTGAAGCGCCGCGCTCGTTGGGTTTATTCCTGATGATCTGGCCGTTTCTGCTGGTGTTTTTGTTGCTGGGTTATCTGATCCGCGCGTTGTGGCCTTATCCCGACATGTCGCATATGGCGATCGGAGTCGCGTTGCTGGGACTGGCGGGTTTGCTGGCGTGGTTTGTGTCCGGGGGGCGGGCGCGTTGGGAGTTGTATATCAAAGGCGCGCGCGGCGAAGAATGGGTGGCCCGTACGCTGGCGTTTCTGCCTGCCTCGTATTCTGTGTACCACGGCGTGCGCCATGCCGGGCCTCCGCTGCTGGGGGCCGGAGGGGATTATGATCATATTGTGGTCGGTCCGACCGGCGTTTTTCTGGTGGAAACAAAAAATTGGTCCGGAAACATCCGCGTGCAGGACGGGCGTATTGTGTATGACGGGCGGGAACCCTCACGCCCGCCTTTGGAGCAAGTGAAAGACGCCGCCGCGCGACTGCGACAGGAGCTGCGCGATCAAGCGAGCGTGGATGTGGAGGTAAAACCGGTTTTGTGTTTTGTGCACGGTCGTTTGCCCGGCGGACAGACCGGCGTAGGCGGTGTGCTTATCTGTTCCGGGCGCGCGTTGCGGGAAGTGCTGCTTGAAACCCCGGAACAGGTGCTTGGAAAAGCGGCGCGCGAAAAGGTGGAGTTCTGTCTGAACCAACGCATGGAGGAATCGTTATGAAAAGGGTCTTGTTACCACTGACGGAAGGCGTGGAGGAAATGGAAGCGGTTATTCTTATAGATGTGCTGCGTCGCGCGGCATGGAACGTGGTGTCGGCGGGACTGGAAGCCGGTCCGGTTACGGCATCGCGTGGCGTGCGTTTATTGCCTGACGCGGATTGGGATGATTTAGCTTTAGGGGAGTTTGATGTCTTTTTGCTGCCCGGCGGAGGCGGCGGAACCGAGCAGCTTTGCGCGGATGAACGGGTTGTTAACGCCGCGCGCGAATTTGCGGCGTCCGGACGTTGGGTTGCGGCGATATGCGCCGCTCCGCTGGTGCTGCACAAAGCCGGGTTGCTGGAAGGTAAATCCTTCACATCCTATCCATCTGTAAAAGACAACCTTCCCGTGACGGGCTATAAAGAGGAGCCGGTTGTGCAAGACGGCAACTTGTTTACGAGCCGTGGCCCCGGCACGGCGTTTGCGTTGGCGCTTGCGTTGATTTCCGCTCTGGAAAATCCCGCCAAAGCCCAAGCCGTCGCCGCCGACATGCTTTATTCCGTGTAACGTACCGCGGTCGGGACGGAGCCCTCCATAAAAGATGCGTTTGCACTGGGAGGGACGCCCTCCGTGGCGTCCACCCACGGCGTGCACCCCCCGGCGACGCGGTCGGGACGGAGCCCGACCCTCCGGCGTCCTCAAAAAAAGATGTGTTTGCACTGGGAGGGACGCCCTCCGTGGCGTCCGGAGAAAATGAGGCCATTGATGGGGACATAGAAATAATGGCATATCAATAGTATCTTTTTCAGCATGAACATGTTACAACAGAATCCTTAACCATTCGGCTTGCGATGAATGTTCATAATCCCACAAATTCAAAAACAATCGGACATAAAGCCAAGGCCACAGATTCTATGTCCCTAATGCCCCCTCATATCATGTTTATTTCAAATATATTGCGAATATTTTGTTAAAAAGTGTAAGGAACAGCGACCAAAACTTCAACCATATTATTGCTTGCCTCACCGTATAAAGACTGCTACGTAACCTTCCTGAAAATAGCAAGTTACACATTGCACAGCGGAACAGTGCAGGAACCTAAGAAAAACTACTCAATAACTTGTTCGATCTTGAGACAAGACCGACGATGGCGTAGTGTCAGAACATGAAGACGGTATACATCGAAACATCAATCCCGAGCTTCTACCACGAGACGCGTCCGGAGCCCGAGATGGTGGCTAGGCGGCACTGGACGCGCCGTTGGTGGGACGAGTGTGCCTCCCTATATGACCTCGTCACGAGTGAAGGCGTGATCGCCGAGCTGCAGGAAGGTGAGTACGATACCCAAACGGCTGCCATCGCGCTGGTGGCCGACCTGCCTCAACTGGAAGTCGTTGATGAGATCGCGGATGTTATCGACGTGTATCTCGCGAACCACCTGATGCCCAGAGAGCGCCTTGGGGACGCGCTACACTTGGCGCTCGCGTCCTATCACAAGGTGGATTTTCTTCTGACCTGGAACTGTACGCACATCGCAAACGCCAACAAGTTCGAGCATATCCGCATCATCAACACACGCCTTGGACTGTTCGTCCCGACGCTTGTGACGCCCATGGAATTGTGTGAGGAGGTATCACCATGACCGATGCAACATTACAGCGCGTATGGAATTCGAGAGAGGCAATCTCCCGGCGGTGCGACTTCGATTCGCACAAGCTGGTCCAGTTCTACCAATCCCGACAGAAGCCGGATCGAACAAGACGATCCAGGCGATTGCAAGTGGCGCGCGAACGCTCCACTTCCAACGCCTGATCGTTCACGTGATCCGAGGACGCGCTTCGCGCGTCCTCGGATTGGCGCCTTCTGCTCTCCTTCTGCTCAGCGATGGGTCGCGCATGCTTCGATTAGATGAACCGCCCCGCACGTGCGAGGTGGTGTGGGAGCTGGGGGCGAAACGCCCCCGGCCACCTGATTCGCTTCTGAAAAAAGATAATGTGAAAATAGGACGGTCGTGTATACTACATCAGTTGTTTTGGAGATATGCATATGAAAAAAGAATTCAATGTTGTGATTGAGCAAGACGAAGACGGCTATTTTGTAGCCTCGGTACCATCTCTGCGCGGATGCCATACACAAGCCAAGAGCCTGGATGTCTTGATGAAACGGATCAAAGAGGCCATTGAATTGTGTCTGGAGGTTGAGGAACCCGTTTCCAATCATTTTATCGGCGTTCAGCGAGTTGCCGTAATGGCATGAGTACGTTTCCGACAATCAAGGGCAATCAACTAATCAAAGCTTTGCGACGCCTTGGATTCAATGTGATCAGGATCAAAGGCAGCCATCATTTTCTGCAACATTCTGATGGGAGATGCACCGTAGTTCCCGTTCATCGAGGCGAATCAATTGGAGGCGGTCTGCTCGCTCAAATACTTCGAGACTGCGAAATTACGCGGGAAGAACTACTGAAAGAAATCTAAGCGAACAATCGCCTGCTCCGTACGCTTCTGCTCCTTCTGCTCAAGGACTCATATCTTTTCAACAGCGATGGGTCGCGCGCATGCTTCGATTAGATGAACCGCCCCGCACGTGCGGGGTGGTGTGGGAGCTGGGGGCGAAACGCCCCCGGCCACCCGATTGACGTTCGCCAAGAAAATGACATTTGACAGTCCGCCCCTGATTCTGTACATTGATGTACAAATTGGAGTAATGCCATGAACACGGTGACCTTGACAGATTTCAGAAGCCATGCATCAGGCATGCTGACGAGAGTTGAACGCGGCGAGACTCTTGTGGTGCTGCGTCATGGGCGCCCGATTGCAGAAATATTGCCTTTCGAACAGAAAGGCCGTTCCCTTCCTTCCTGGAAAAGTCAAGCTTTGCGCTTGTCGGCCAAGGGCGCTGGACTTGCTTCGGCAATCCTTAAGGAACGCGCTCATGAAAACGTATCTTGATTCATCTGCGTTCGCAAAGCGTTTTGTGGACGAAGCAGGAAGCGACAAGGTCGAAAATGTTTGCGCCCAAGCATCGCAGCTCGGACTGAGTATAATCTGCGTGCCCGAGATCGTGTCGGCGCTCAATCGTAGAAAAAGGGAACGATCGCTCACTGCGGATCAATACGCCGAAGCAAAGCAGCGGCTTCTTGATGATGTCCGCGATGCGGACATCATCAACCTTGCAGTGTCTGTCGTTGGCTCCGCAATTACCGTTCTGGAATCTGGCCCAGTTAGAGCAATGGACGCATTACATATAGCCTGTGCTCTTGAATGGGGTGCGCAGCTTTTCGTCTCTTCAGACAAGAAACAACTGAAAGTAGCTCGTCGCTTAGGATTGAAGACGCACCAAGTATAGGCAGGCGAACAAAAGCATCCATCGTATTTTTGAATGGCTGGCGCCATTCAAAAGCGATGATGCTCGACGTGTACGCCCGGCATGGGCACTAATTGATGGTAGGACTGATGGGGACATAGAAATAATGGCACTCGCGCTTTCTCGGCGTCTGTTGCAAACCTTGACCTGTCTATAATTTTGCGTTGACGCGTCTAGTAGCGCTGGCATACTTACCGCTTTCATTTCAATAGTTTAACAGGAGATCGTATTCGTCATGGCTCGAATCAATTTTGGTGGCACCGTGGAAGATGTTATCACGCGCAAGGAGTTTTCTTTGGCTAAAGCCCGTAGCGTGCTTAAAAAAGAAACCCTCGCAGTGATCGGATACGGCGTGCAGGCGCCCGCGCAGGCTTTAAACCTCAGCGATAACGGGTTTAACGTCATTATCGGCGCGCGCAACTGGACCCAGGCGAAAAAAGACGGGTGGAAACCCGGCAAGACGTTGTTTTCCGTGGAAGATGCCTTGGCCAAAGGCACAATCATTATGTATCTGGTTTCCGACGCAGGCCAGCGTGATTTGTGGCCGGTGGTCAAAAAACACCTGGCACCAGGCAAAGCGCTTGTGTTTTCGCACGGCTTTTCCGTGGTGTACAAAGAGCAAACCAAAGTGATTCCTCCGAAAGACGTGGATGTGCTGCTGGTTGCGCCAAAAGGGTCGGGCACATCGGTGCGCCGCAATTTTCTGGCAGGCACCGGCATCAATTCAAGCTACGCGGTGTTTCAGGATGCTACAGGCAAAGCGAAAGACCGTTGCGTGGCCATCGGTATCGGCATCGGTTCCGGCTATTTGTTCCCTACCACGTTCCAGCGCGAAGTGTATAGCGACTTGACGGGCGAACGCGGCGTGCTTATGGGCGCTCTCGCGGGCATCATGGAAGCGCAATACGAAGTGTTGCGTAAAAACGGTCACTCGCCCAGCGAAGCGTTTAATGAAACCGTCGAGGAATTAACGCAAAGCCTGATCCGGCTTGTGGATGAAAACGGCATGGACTGGATGTACGCCAATTGCTCGACCACGGCGCAGCGCGGCGCGTTGGATTGGAAACCGAAATTCAAAAAAGCCACCCTTCCGGTGTTTAAGGCACTGTACGATTCCGTGAAAACCGGCAAAGAAACGCGGCGCGTGTTAACCACATGCGGGAAATCCAATTACAAGGAAATGTTGTCCAAGGAACTGGATGTGCTGGGCAACTCGGAAATGTGGCAAGCCGGCAAAGCTGTGCGCTCGTTGCGTCCCAAAAATAAAGCGGTCACCATTACCCGTCAGACCAAAGGCGTCGCGGGGCGGACCATGAAATAACAGGCAGTCCTTTCCCCCGGAATGGAGGTGCGGTGGAGTCGTTTCTGGAGTTTCGGGACGTAACCAAGTCCTATGGACGGATTCATGCGGTTGATCAGGTTTCCCTGACCGTGAAGCGCGGGGAATTCTTTTCCCTGCTGGGGCCGAGCGGGTGCGGGAAAACCACCTTGCTGCGCATGCTGGCCGGATTTGAACAGCCGGATCAAGGCCGTATTTTCCTCGATGGCGAAGATATCACGGACTTGCCGCCCAACCGCCGTAAAGTCAATACCATCTTCCAGAATTACGCGCTGTTTCCCCACATGACTGTGCGCGAAAACATCGCGTTCGGGCCGCGTGTTGCCAAGCGCCCGTCCGGGGAAATCCACGAGGAAGTCGAGCGCATGCTGGCGTTAATCATGCTGGAGGAACATGCGGAAAAATATCCTCATCAAGTCAGTGGCGGCCAGAAACAACGCGTAGCCATCGCGCGCGCGTTGATCAATAAACCGCGCGTACTGCTTCTGGATGAACCCTTGGCGGCGTTGGACTTGAAGCTGCGACAGCACATGCTCGTGGAACTGGAACGCATTCATGATCAAGTCGGCATCACGTTTCTATACGTCACGCACGATCAGGGCGAAGCGATGAGTTTAAGCGACCGCATCGCGGTGATGAAACAAGGCCATGTGGAGCAACTCGGACGCCCGGCCGAAATTTATGAAGCGCCGGTAAGTAGTTTTGTTGCGTCGTTTATCGGCGACACCAATTTCTTTGACGGAGAAGTGCTGGACACAGCCGGCACGGATTACTTGCGCCTGCGCGTGGAAGGTTTGCCCGAGGTATGGTGTTACAACGATAAGAAAAAAAACATCGGCGATCTGGTCCATTTAAGTGTTCGTCCCGAAAAATTCCGGATTTCAAAAGATGTCCCGTCGGACGAGCCTAATCTCAACAGTGTGCAAGCGCGCGTGGAGGATATTATTTATCTGGGGTCGTTGACGCGGTTCCGGGTGCGGGCCGGTGACGTGCTTATTGCCGTCACGCAGCAGCACAGCCGGTTTCTGCTTGATCAGGAACCAATCCAATGGGAAGACGATGTATGGATATCGTGGCATGCCGACGACAGTTACATGCTGGACCGCGTTACCCCTGAATCGCCGGGCACAAACGGAGACGTCGGGTCATGAGCGCGTCCCGCCATCGCGCGGAGTGGTGGATTACCGGTCCCTCTTTTATCTGGTTGTTGGTGTTGTTTGTTGTTCCGACGCTTATGATATTTGTCATTACGTTCCGTCCGTCCGATCCGTGGGGCGGCATTGGGGATGGATGGACTTTGGAAACCTTGCGCCGTATTTTCAGCGGGCATTATGGCGCGATTATCTGGCGTACGTTCTGGATTAGCGCTGTCGCCACCGCGCTTTGCATGGCATTGGCTTTGCCTAGTGGATACTTCATTGCCCGCGCTTCGCTGCGCTGGCGCAGTACGTTGTTGCTATTGGTCATTATTCCATTCTGGACCAGTTTTCTGATTCGTATTTTTGCATGGAAAGTCCTTTTGCATCCTGACGGCTATGTAAAACAAGCGCTGGTATTTCTCCGTCTGATGGATGCGGATACATCGCTGTTATACCGTTCGGAATCGGTTTTGCTGGTGTTGGTGTATACGTTGTTGCCTTTTGCGATTCTTCCGATTTATGCGGCGGCGGAGAAATTCGATTTTTCTTTAATGGAAGCCGCACGGGATCTTGGCGCAGGCAAAATACGCGCATGGCTTCGCGTGTTTCTGCCCGGCATACAGCGGGGCTTGGTGACAGCTGTCGTGATGGTGTTTATTCCGGCGCTGGGCTCGTATGTCATCCCGGACATTGTGGGCGGTCCGACCAGCGAAATGATCGGCAATAAAATCGCGCAACGCACGTTTGTGGACCGCAATCTGCCGCACGCAAGCGGGTTGGCCGCGGGATTGACACTGGCTGTGCTGGCGCCCATGCTGATGGTGTTGTATATGCAGGCCCGGCGCCCGGCGAGCAAACAGGGGGCGCGATGAAGCGTAGTAACATTCCCTTGTACACAACCGTGGCGGTGCTTGTCTTTTTTTATCTGCCTATCGCGGTTCTGATCCTGCATTCGTTTAATGCGTCGCGGTTTAGCGGGGCGTGGGAAGGATTTTCGTTGCGCTGGTATATCCGCTTGTTTCAAGAGCCCGACATTTGGCATGCATTTCGCAATACGATGGTCGTGGCGCTGATCGCGACCACGGCTTCGGTGACGCTTGGCGTAGCCGCCGCGTTTGCGTTGCACCGGTATCACACACGGTTGCAACGTATTCATTACATCATGATTTATACGCCGCTTGTCGTGCCTGATATTTTGATGGGGATGAGTCTCCTTTTGTTTTTTGTCGCGATAGGCGCAAAGCTTGGGCTTGGCACTATTGTGCTGGCCCATACTTCGTTTTGCGTCAGTTATGTTGCGATGGTAGTGCTTGCCCGGTTGCAGGATTTCGATTTTTCCGTGATGGAAGCCGCGCAGGATCTGGGCGCGGGGTGGTGGACTGCCACCGTAAAAATTCTGTTGCCGATGCTGGCGCCAGGCATCGCCGCCGGCGCCTTGCTTGCGTTTACGTTATCTATTGACGACTTTGTGATTACTTTTTTTGTGACGGGTCCGGGGGCCACGACGCTACCGATCCAAATTTACAGCATGATCAAACATGGCTCGCCCCCGTTGATCAATGCCTTGTCAACGATCTTAATCATGGTAACATTTGTCCTTGTGTGGTCGGTTCAAAAACTAATGGAGGATAAACACGCATGAAGAGTGTAAAGAAACTAATGCTTGCGGTCGTGTTGGCGGGGTTGGTGGCTGGATGCGGTCGGAGCACGCCGACATTGCATGTGTACAATTGGGCGGATTATATGCATCCCGATCTGGTAGCGCAGTTCGAGGAGGAATTTAATTGCAAAGTCCGCATTGATACGTTCGATTCCAACGAATCCATGTTTGCGCGTCTACGCGCGGGCGCGTCGGGGTACGACTTGATTTTTCCCAGCAGTTACATGGTGCAAATCATGGCTAACCACGAGATGCTCCAACCGCTTGATCATGCGTTAATTCCGAATCTGGCGAATGTGGACCCCGCGTACCTGGCGCTGGCCGCGGATCCCGAATCGAAATATTCCGTGCCTTATATGCTAAGCAATGCGGGCCTCGCGTATCGCGCCGATCGCGTGGAAGATATGGAGCCTTCGTGGGGTATGCTGGATCGCGAGGATTTAAGCGGGCGTATGACTATGCTGAACGATATGCGGGAAACCATCGGCGCCGCGCTTAAATTTCTGGGCTATAGCATTAACACCGTCAACGAGCAGGAACTGGAAGAAGCCCGCGACGTTGTCATCCGCTGGAAACGCAATCTTGCCAAATTCGAAAACGAGCAATACAAAAACGGCATTGCTTCCGGCGAATTCCTTCTGGTGCACGGCTACAATGGCGACATCATGCAAGTGATGGAGGAAAACGAAGATGTTGTGTATTTCGTGCCGCGGGAAGGTGTGTCTATCGCGCTGGACGAAATGGTGATTCCGTTGGATGCGCGCGAGGTTGATTTAGCGCACGCGTTTATTAACTTTTTGCATCGTCCCGAGGTCGCCGCAGAAAACACCGAATACGTGTATTTCCTTTGTCCTAACCAGGCGGCATATCCATTAATTGACGAAGAATTGTTAAGCGATCCGTCCATCAATCTGCCACCGGAGATACTTGCCAAAAGCGAAGTCATTGAAGATCTCGGTGAAAACAACCGTCTGTACTCAGCTATGTGGGACGCCATTAAAGCCGCGAAATAAGCGGCAGCGTAAATTGGAATTAAAAATATGAAGATTATTCGCAGGATCATAGTTGGATTGCTATTGATTGTGTCTGTCGCGCTGGTCGCCTTCATTCTCTGGGGTGGCCAGATCATTAAACAAGCGGTGAACACTGCGGGTCCGCAAGTGATGGGTGTGCCGGTGCGCCTGAATGCCGCTCATTTCCGCCCGTTGCGCGGGGAAGTGAAGTTAAGCGGACTTTTTGTGGGCAATCCGGAAGGATTCAAAACCGAGAGCTTGTTTCAAATGAGCAACTTGGAAGTGGATTTGGACACAGCGTCGTTGTTTTCGGATGAAATCATTATCAACCGGATTTTGATTGATGCGCCGCAAATTACGTATGAGGTGGGTTTGAAACGGAACAACATCGGCGTTTTGCTGCAGGGTTTGGAAAAAGAAGCGGCGATAGAAGAGGAACAACCGCAAGAAGTGGCCGGGGATGCGCCTGCCAAAAAAGTGGTGATCAAGGAATTGGTTCTGGCCGATGCCCGGGCGCAAGTCAGTCTTACGGCCATGGGAGGACGCGTCGTGCCTGTGCAGTTGGCCACGATTACATTAAACGACCTTGGGGGAGAAGATCAAAGCCCCACACAAATGGCCGCGCAAGTGATGAATGCCGTGCTAGGCGCGGTGGTCAATGCTGTAGCCGGGGCGGGGGATCTGCTCGGTGACGGTGTGGCGGAAGCCTTGAAAGGCGCCGGGGCCGTCGTGGGCGTCGCCGGCGAAGGAACCAAAGCTGTTGCGGGGGCTGCCGGCGAAGGCGCTAAAGCGGTTACCGGCGCGGCGGAAGAAGGCTCCAAAGCTGTCGGGGATGCGGCGGGCAAAGGCGTCAAAGCCGTTGGTGGCCTTGTTGGGGAAGGCACAAAAGGCGTGCGTGGCTTGCTTGGTGGCAGGGAAAAAGAAGAAAATAAAGAGTAAGCTTCACAATCCAGTTGTAATCATAAAACGGATTTGATTGAATTAAATCCTGTGCCGTTTTGTGAGTTTTTATGATGACAGAATTATCGCAACCCGTTTACCTAACTGTTCCTGAAGCTGCCAAGCTTTGTGGAGTCTCGCGCAATACGCTTTTTACGTGGGTGCGAAAAGGAAAATTAAGCGCGTATCAGACGCCGGGTCGAACCAACTTGATCCGACCGTCCGATTTGGTGCTGTTTATGCAATCCAGTGGATTGTTTATTCCTGACTCGTTAAACGAAATGGCGCAACGGGACGCGGCGGAAAACACTGGGCCGGCCAAATCGGCAGCGGTCTCGCAAACGTCTATTTTGGTGGTGGACGACGATCCGGCAACGCGTAGTGTGATGGTGCGCGCGCTAAACAAAACGCACATGATGTACCAGGCGCAGACGGGATATGAAGCGTTGCATTTGTTAACCATTCACCCTGAAATTAACATGGTGTTGTTGGATTTACAAATGCCGGGGCAACACGGGCTTGAAACATTGAAGGAAATCAAGACCCTGCGTCCGGACGCACAGGTTATTATTGTCACGGGGTTTGCCCATGATATTCCGAATCATCTTGTGCAAAGTGGCCGTATTGCGCGGATTTTGGAAAAGCCGGTCACGGTGCCCGCACTGATAAGAGCGGTGGACGAATTATCGGAAAAGTAAGCGGTTATTCCTCCGACTCTATCGCCACAAGATCGCGAATGCGTTCAAGGCGCTTTGGGCCAAGCCCCTGCACGCGTAGCAATTGTTCCACCGAGGTATAAGGCCGCGCTTGTACAATCCGTTGCGCATACGTGGGGCCGATACCCGGTAGTAATTGAAGCGTGGCCTCATCGGCGGTATTGATATTCACGGGATTGTCCGGTTCAATGGTTATGCGACTGGCTTCTTGCACATCCGAGAGCTCGCGCAGTTCCGCCCGAATCGCATCACGCAATTCCACCAGCCGGTCGGGATCGGTTTCTGCCCAAATGCCCTGACGTTTCATCATCGCGGCAAGTTCCATGTCGCGCAAACGCCCGGCCATGTCATCCCGGTGTGTGCCGTCCGGGGTTTGACGCCCCACCCCGTGCGCGCGTGCCAGGCCGCGCGCAACCAATTCAGAACCCAAATCCTTTCCTTCCGCCGTCGTGACAAAGCCATAAATACGACCGCCTGCAGACCGTCCCATGGCGCTCGCGAATGACGTATGCACGGTGAAAGGTTCTGCTAACGCTTGCGCAGTGAACGCAGCGGCTTGTTGGCCAAAGTGCAGGCATCGCGCGGGATCCGACAAGCCAAAATAGCGGGTTTGTTCGCGTACGCGCCGCGCATCCACGCTCGACGCCGCGGTTGTTTCAGGCGCGTCTACAAAATATAAGCGCACCGTGTACTGCTGGCCGTCATGCTCAACCAGAAAACTGTCCCCGTCCAGCGCGCCGGAACCTACATAACGAACATCCCGCAACTCGGTCAACGGAGAAGCGGCATCCGCGCCTGTTGTTAGAAACAGCGCGACGAATAAACTTAAAGCTATTACGAATATACGCATCATTTTTTCACCATGGCAAAATATACCCTGACTTGTGAAAATAATCAATGTGAGAGCTGGCAGGGGTTGCGTGATGCGGAAATGGGCGGTGTTTGTTGGCGGACTGCCGTTGCATTTCAGCCGATGAATGGCGATAGTATAGGATCAACAAGCAAATGGAGGATAAAAAATGCATGCATATTATTTCAGCCGTTTCCCCCGGAGGCACGGAAATGAGTATTCCTGATCAATACACGATTGTCTGCCCGTATTGCGGGGAAACCACCGACATACACATTGACATCTACGGTGGATCAGAAGAGCTTCTGGAGGATTGCACGGTATGCTGTCGTCCGATTGTGCTTCATATCGTATGCGATGAGTCGGGAACACCCAGCGTTTCAGCCGCCACGGAATCTGAGTAATTGGTACTCAAATTAATTGCCGACCGTAAAGCGGATACGCATCCTAAAGGTTACTGCCGCCGACGGGATAACGGCCAAATCGAAATTCATAGTCTTTGCATGGAACACCCGGTCAGGCAAAAGCGAAGACATCCATGTTTTCGCGACGGGTGGGACGCTTTTCCCCATGCGCCATGCGGCGGATGTATTCCACGTTTTCGCGGGAAATCGTCGCCTCTCCACATCGTTCGCATACACAGGCGGGAATGCCTTCCACCATGACATAGTGCCCATTGATTTCAAAGACTTCCGCAATGCGCTCATTGCGAAAACTATCATTGCCGCAAACGTTGCACTTCATGACATGGGCCTCCTTGTTCGGTATTCGGTCCACTCCTCTGCGTTCGGTTCGTAAAGTATGATAATCTTTAACATATTCTCATTACTATAGCACACTTGAAGGTGTAAAGGGCGATTATTGCGCGTAAATCCCAGCCCAAGACAACTGGGAGAATATTTGTCGCCGGGATAGTCTTCCAGTAATTCAAAAGATTCCCCTGTATCCTGTATTTCCCGGTCGCTTATATTACGTTCCACCGCCCTCTTTAACGCATGACGACTGAACTCAAATTGCCCCCGCGATAAGAGGTTGCGAATCTCGAATATATTCATGGCGTGCCACCCTCTTGATGTGCTGCAGCGAGATTCAGGGCGAGGAGATTTTCAAGGATGGCATCTTCGGTCAGATCCGCAGGCCAGCCGTAAGCGGAGGCAACAGCGATGTCGAGTTTTTCATGCGCGGCGGCGAGCCAGGGCGGGCGTTCGTTGTATAGCTTCGTCAACGTGCGGTCCTTCAAGCGTGCCGCGCAATCGGCGTTCCGCGCAACCACACGCGGGTATCGGACCGTACCGACCTTGAACGTTCCGCGAACTTCCACCGTCGCTGGATCAATATAACGGTCCCACGGTCCGCCGACTGTGCCCGGAAATTCCAGCGCCTCGGTGGTGGTCCATTCAGGCGGGTTCAACCAAGTTTCCCGCAATTTGTTCAGTTCTTTGGCGGCCTCGGCAATCGTGGCATGGGCATCCTGCCCATGATTCACGGGCGGGACGCCCGTGCCACAGGGGAAAGGGAATGTTTCAAAGCAGGTGGTGGGGGTGTAGCGCGGGCGGGTCTCAAGCCGTGTACCAAGTTTCAGCGCCCAGACCTCGTGAAAGCGGGAGTGGAGGACGCCGAAGAAATAGTCGTCGGAGCGGGCGAAAATGAAGATGCCGTCATCGGGAAGAATTATCGGTTCATTCCACGTAAAGACACGATGCTTGGATACACGGGGTGTGGCGATATAGCGATGCAAGCGGGATAGATTTGTGCGCACGTCTGGGGCATTACGCTTATATAACCACCAGTTTTCTCTTGTTCTTTTTTCTTTATTGCGATCGCGTTTTGGCTTCACATGGCTAAGCACATGCTGGTATGGACTGTCATACAATCGAAAGTCTTCCAATGACATGCGGTCGCCACAATCAATTATCCATTGCCGATCCGGTCGCTGAACAATCGCCGTTCCGTTGAGCCATGGCTTTAGAATATCGGAGTTAGGTTTCCCGTGAGGATTTGGAGCGGCGAGTAATTCGATGGCGTGGTCTTCGGTAATGTTGAAATCGCCTGCTTTTTTTGTGCCGATAAAGGAAAGGTTCGCCATGCAACGTAGGGGTTGCGCGGTAGTTGTATCCGCAATAGCCGTCAAGTTAGAGTTGATCGTTTGAACCGTTGCGCCGTCGAGGATTCGTTCGGTTTCCGTTCCATCATCAAAGGCCACCATGGATACATGGACGTTTGCGCCGTCTAATACCCACGGGCGGTCGCTTTCCGCCCAAAAAATGGCGCCGCTCTCCTTGATGCGCTTCAACACTTCGCGATTTGCCCCGCCTCGTATGCCTTGCGTCGCAAGCAAGCCGGCACGCTTGCATTTCCCTGCTGCAATATGGGCTCTGGCTTTCTCGAACCAGTAACAGCAAAGATCTGCTCCGCCGGGCACTTGGCCTTTGTAGAGTTGCCAGAGTTGTTCTTGATATTCCCTGCCCAGTTCATTCCATATCTTGCTGCCTCCCAAAAACGGTGGATTTCCAATAATAAAATCCACCTTGGGCCATTCGGGTTCGCGTGGCGTGGTGGCATGGGCATCCTGCCCATGATCCACGGGCGGGACGCCCGTGCCACGGCCGACCCATTTCCATTCCGCCAATCCCGCGCGCGCCGGATTGGCGAGGACATACGCCACTTGTTTTCGGAAGTCGTCTTCGTTCCGAATAAGATGATCATAATATTCGGCCTGCCAAAACTCGCCAGTCCGGTTCAATAGCTTATTGGCCTCTTTGGACGTGTACGATTTCCATGAGTGTAAAATGTCGGGCAGTTGGTGTGTTCCCTCCGGACGAAGAATTACATGCACATGATTTGGCATTATGCACCACGCCAGCAAGGTGTAGCGATCGCCTTCAAAATGAGCCAGTGCGCCACGCACTGTTTCGGCGATGCGTTCGTCCTTTAGCCAACAGGCCCCATGGCCACTGTCGAGCCACTTTTCAACCTTTTCCGAATGCAGTGTCGCGAGGCGCTGGCGCTCCTCATCGGAAAGATCGCGTCCCAACTGACGCGCTGTTTTGACAATGTCCTCCCGTTCTGCGGACCATTGTCGCAGAACGTCTGAGGGTAGCGCGTCGCCTAACCGGAAACAGACGGCGTATGTGGCACCCGCTTGCGTCCAATGAGGCAAATATGCGCCGCGCCGGATGTTGACCGGTTCTAAAGGATTTACACCTGCGGCCGTGGCATGGGCATCCTGCCCATGATCCACGGGCGGGACGCCCGTGCCACGATTCAGGATAGCGTCCATGAGGCGGATGTTGCCGGACAATGGGCGCAGGATGGGTTCGGCGGGGAAGCCGAAGCCGTTGACACGTATCCATTGTAGCCAGCCGATCCAGACGGTCATTTGCGCGAGGTCGTGGGCGTAGGGATTGATTTCGATGCCGTAGAGCTGCGACGGGCCGACGAGCGGGAGGAAAGCGCCGAGTCCGTTGTCCGCTCCGAAGAGGATGGCTTCTTTCTCCAGGTCCTTAAGTCGAAGGAGGGCGACATAGAGAAAATTGCCAGACCCGCAAGCGGGATCGAGCACGGTCACATTCTGTAGACGGGTTAGAAACCGATGCAGGATGACGCCCGCCTCTTGTGTTGCTTTTTTGCGTATCGCGGCGCTGAGAGGCTTTCCCGTGGCATGGGCATCCTGCCCATGATTCACGGGCGGGACGCCCGTGCCACGCTTTTTCCCGGTCGTCAGGAGGTTTTCTATGATGGACCGGGATTCCGTCCACTCGCGGCGGAGCACGGACAGGATAACCGCGTCCACGAGCAATTCGATATCCGCCATGCCCGTAAAATGCGCGCCAAGTTGTGAGCGCTTGGTGGGGTCGAGACCCCGCTCGAAAAGGGTGCCAAAGATAGAGGGATCAACCGCGCTCCAATCCAAGTCGGCGGCAGCGGCGACGTGCTTAATCTCGTCGGCGGTCATATCGAGGGCGGATTGGTCATCAAAGAGGTTCCCGTTGAAATGCCGGATACTTTCCAGACCGAAATCGCCGCCGGTGGCCATGGTCTCGAACAGTTGCGCGAGCAGTTTTCCGAAACGGCCCGGTTCGCCGTGGGATTTTTCGACGATGCGGGTAAACACCATATCCGGCAACAGGCCCGTGTCTTCGGCAAAGAGACAGAAGACGATGCGGTCGAGGAAGTGGGCGACGGCGGCGGAGTCGTGGCCTCGCTTGCGCATGGATTCCGCCAGATCGCCAAAGCGCTTGGCGGCGTCCTGGGTTACAGCGGTGCTGGTGCGTCCTGGTCGCAGGGCCTCGGGGTTGTGGAAGACCGCGCGCAGTATTTCGATATGCCGGGGTTCCCCCAGCGCCTGGAGCGGGATTTCATGCGTAGCGGAGACGGTGCCCGTAAAGTTGGTGTGTACGATGATCCGGTCCAGATCGCACAGAACCAGTAGCGGCGGGTTTTCGAGCGCGTTGCGGTAGCGCAGCAATTGATCGTAAGCGGAAATCAGGTCTTTGTGCCTGCCTTTGTATTCCCATCCGAAGAAACCGCGCTTCCAGACATCGGCGAAACCGTCGCCACCGCCATGCTTGGCCGCGCCTTTCTCAAAGCAGAACGTTTCTCCGGTGGGATCAGCCGTGGCGGGCGTGGGATGCTCGAAAACGTTACAGAGGTCAATAAAATGTTCTTGGGCCGCGGAGCGTTCTTTCAGGTCCACTTTGCGCCACTTGGCTATAAACTCTGAAATGGTCATATGTAAGGTGAAACTATCACAGGAAATCGGACCGCAACAAGAAGGAAGCGTTTGAGTTCGATTCCGGCCAATCCAATCAAGCCAAATCAAGTCTTCATCAGTATGACCCCATCGCAATCCAATGCGGCTTGAATTTTCATGGTCGTCGTAATCAGTATATTCGTCTGCCTGGTCTCGATCTTCTGAATGGTGCGGCACAACAGGGCGTAAATATCCTGCGAACTTGCGAGGGGCGCCGCCCTGAAAAAAATAAAGCGTCCACCCGAAGAAAAGCGCTATTGCCTCGATGTTTGGCAATGCCCTTTTTTAAGTGGAGCGGGAGACCGGGATCGAACCGGCGACGTTCAGCTTGGGAAGCTGACATTCTACCACTGAATTACTCCCGCCTATGGAGCACATCAAAGGCGAAAAATACTCCACGACGACCACTGTGTCCAGTCCGTTTATCGCTTGCGGAGCCGTGCCATAAACGCGCTACTGAATCCGGTACAGCGAGCCGTGCACATGGTGGCAGGCAGGGAGGCCGTCGGCGCCGTTAAGAGTGGCTTGGAAAAATTGGTGGGCGTTGGAGCCGGGCGCGCTTGTGTCGTCCATAAAGTAGCCATGCGCATCGCCTGCCACGGGCGTCACATCCACGTATGTCGCAATAGTTGAATCCAGCCGTTTTAGATAATGCCCAAGCCGTGCTTTCTGCTGTTTGCCGGGTTTGATGCGTGAGGCTTTTAGTGCATAATCGTTTTGATTGATGACGATGTAAATATCTTCGCGGACATGCAGTTTGTCTACCCAGTCCGCATGTCCTTCGTTGTTTACGTCAGCGGCCACAAGAAGAATGTTACTGAAAATCAGCGGGTTGGCTTGGGTCTCTGTGCTTTTCAGCGCCCACTTATAAACGTAATTGCCCATGCTGTGACACATCAACGTTACATGAACCGGGCACACCGAGGGCAGTTTCCGTCTAAATAATTCATGTTGCGCAATGACGTCATCGGGATACCGCGTTTCCACTTCCTGTTGAAGCTGTTGCATACCGCTTTCGTTGAAATCCACGACATACATGGCCATGCGCTCAATCGCGCGTTCCAGCGCCCGCGACGATTCCCGTGCGCGTCCTTTGTCGCTTAAATAATCCCGGACACGACCCCGTGAAGGCCATGAAAACCCTACGGCCAGGACGTTGTACCTCGCTTCAAGTTCATGGATGGTGGCGACCATGTGCTCGATTTTTGTGTTAAACCCATGGACGAAAAACACCACATTTTTCTTTTCCTGCCGCGCTTTTTGCAAATAAGCAAACGCGACGGCTTCGCTGGTGTAACGGGCACGCCCGGGAAAAGGCGTCATGCCAAATGCCGCCAGCAGTGCATCCAGTTCCTTGCCTGGCCGGTCGGGCAATAACCGGAGCCTTAGCGCGCCGTTCGGCTGGTCCGCGAGCACAAGGCGGAGTTCGCTATCGCCTTTGGGGTTGGAAAATTCAGTGAATTCGGCGTTCCCGTTCTGCTCACGTTTAACTTTGCGGTTTGTCACAAATAACATGATGACCTCCTGGCGGAAACGATGTCAAAAACGCATGGCGTCTGGCAAGCCCGCATCTATTAGAATGACGTTTGAAATGATGCGCCGGGTTGACGGGCGGAAGCGGGTGGCGTAGGTTGGTCGCGATGAAAAATAACGCGTCCATAGCCATGATCTGTCTTGATTTTGACGGCACCATCATGCGGTATGACCCTACCGAACATTTTCATCCCGATGTGATTCTCGCGCTGAATGCGCTGGAGCAGGCAGGTCTTGAATGGGTAGCGCACAGCGGTCGCACGTACGAAAGCCAACGGGATATCATCACGCACTGCATGGAAGCCCACGGGTTGCGCCATCGCCCGTCCGCGATCTGTCATCACGAATGTTTTATTCATGTGCGCGAAGGATCTGTGTATATGCCGCTCGACGCGTGGAACCAGCAAGCGTTGCGTTGGCTGGCCGAACTGGATGCCCTTGTTCAGCAGCCCGCCATGCGCGAGGCGCTGGACGCCTTGGTGCGGGCGCATCACCCCGAGGTATATCGCCGCGATAATGTGACTGTGTTTCATCTACCGGGACCGGACGAAAACCGGCTGCCGTTTGTGCAGGAATTAAACGCGCTGCTTGAGCGTATTCCGCATGCCGCGACGATTTGCAATGGCGAATGGATTACCATCAACGACAAGCGTCTCGGCAAAGGCAATGTGCTGAAAGCGTATCTGGCCTACCGTGAACTTTCTCCGGCTTGCGTGTTGGCCGCGGGCGATCATGAAAACGATTTATCCATGCTGGACGGCAGTGTCACGCCGCATGTGGCCTGTCCGGGCAATGCCTACGCGACGGTGCGGGACGCCGTAACGCGGGCGGGCGGATACGTCGCTACAGCCCACGGTCCCGAAGGCACACTCGAAGCGTTTCAGCATTTCCTGCCCGGCCTCGTAGCTCCGCCTGCCATCAATTCATGATAGACAACCGGGCGCGCCCGCTTCATCATACTTTTCCGTTTGACCGTCGTACAGGTGTCGGCGGAAAAACCAAGGGAAAAGATTATGCAAAACAAAGATGCGTCCATGACCGCGATCCCTCTGCGCAAATTATCGCCCGCCGACGAGCTGGCGTACTTGAAAGAAATTCACGGGAACGATTATTCAAAAATCTTTGCCGTCATTATCGGACATTTCGATGTTCTGCAAAGCCGCGCGCAAATGTTGCTGGGATTGGTGGCGATTTGTTTGACGATTACCGGTTTTTCCGGTCCGCAGATTGCGCGATCAAGTCTCAACGCCAAAATCTGTTTAACATTTGGGTTGTTCGGCGTGCTTGCGGCGGCGATTATTCTGGTGCTGGGGCCGTTGCAACTGCGATGGGGCACGCAACGTAGAGCCGCGACCGTGGATGAATCGTTGATAGCGCAGATTGCGCACCGGAACAAGCGCACCACAAAATATCATGTGGCGTCGGTGGTGCTGGTAATCGGATTGGCGGGCTATATGGGAAGCTTGCTTGCGTATATGCTGATGTTGTAGATCGCTTTTTATCGGTCTGACGAAGCGCGCTTGACCGTAATGCCCGGGTATGCGTACAGTAAGCGCAATTGTTTTTTGAATGCATGAACCAGAGAGGGTGTGGGTATGTCGTCTGAATCGGAAATCGTAGAAGAAAAAACCAAGGCGGATGCTGGTGCATCCTATTCTCCTTTTGTGCTGCTTGTGGAACTCGAAGGAGCGGCTGTAGCGGCGCGGCGCGCGGAATATGACGCGCTCAAAAGTCTGCTGGCAGGATCGAACGGCAAATTGACGCCGCATCATTTTGTGCGTCACGCGCTGAACCAACCTCCCGCGCAATATCTTCCCGGGCTGCTGGATGCCATTGGCGTCGCAAAAAAATCCGTGGATCAACTGGCCGAGGAAGTGCGTAACGGAGTCGCGCTTTATTTGTCGTCGTCCGAAGCGGCGTTGCGCCCGCAAATCGAAGAATTGATTATGGCTGCCAGCGCCAAAAAAATGCGCATAGGTTTTGTCACCACACATCGCGAATCCATCGCGCAGAATTTGATGGTTAAATGGGGATTGCCCGAAAACGCCGCGCAGGTTTTTGCGTTTGAAAATTATGAAAAACAATTTCCCCGCGCGGACATTTTATTAAAAATGGCTAAATCCCTTTCCTGTACGCCGCGCCAGTGCGTTGTTGTGGCCGGCAGTCAGTTCAGCGCCAAAGCCGCGTTGTCCGCCGGTATGCGCTGCATGGTGGTGCCGGACGAATTCACGGCTTTTCAGGATTTCAGTGGCGCCGATGTCATCCTGGACGACGAGGCGGACATCCAGCCTGCGGATGCCTTAAATCGCGTGACGCCGATGAAAGCAATTGGCTGATTGTATGTTGCCTCCGCCGGACGATCTTGCCCCCATCGAGCGCCTTCTTGCGGTCATGCGCGCGTTACGTAGTCCCGAAGGTTGCCCGTGGGACCGCGAACAGACACTGGATACGCTTAAACCGCATTTAGTGGAAGAAAGCTACGAGGTTCTTGACGCGATAGACAGCGGCGACCGCGCCAAACTTAGAGAGGAACTCGGCGATTTATTGCTTCAAGTTGTTTTTCAATCGCAACTGTGCTCTGAAGAAGGGGCGTTTACTTTTCACGATGTCGCTACCGTGATCACCGACAAATTGATTCGTCGGCATCCACACGTTTTTGGCGATGTAGTCGCGAACGATGCAAACGCGGTGCTGAAAAATTGGGAAGCCATCAAACGCACGGAACGTTCGCAAAACGAAGATATCCCGCGTTCCGTGCTCGAAGGCGTGCCCCGTCATTTGCCGGCCTTGCAGAAAGCGCATCAAGTGCAAAGCCGTGTGGCGCGCGTGGGATTTGACTGGAAAGACCGGGACGATGTGCTGGCCAAAATTGAAGAGGAACTCGACGAAATCCGGCACGCGCTTGAACACGAATCCGAAGAGCGGGTGTGCGATGAAATCGGCGATTTGCTTTTCTCGGCGGTAAATCTCGCGCGTTTTATGGGCGGGCATGCGGAAGCGCTGCTAAACCAGACGGTTGCGCGCTTTGCATTGCGGTTTCGCGAAGTTGAAGACGCCGTGCACGCGCAGGGCAAGACTCTGGACGCGTGCGATCTGGAAGAACTCGAAGCGCTATGGCAAGCCGCTAAGCGCAAAGAACGTTCCGCTTGATCAGGTTCCGATCGTTGAGCGCGGATGTTGCGGCGTCAACCGGTGTTTTTTGAAACGCCAATCAATTTTTTTCCGGTCCAGATATCGTTCGAATTCCTCAATACTTGTAAAACGAACTTTGTAAGGTGCCGCAAAAAATTCACACGAACCCACCGGCCATCCGTATTTGCGGCATATTTCGGGGCGGATAGGATAACGTTGACAGGAGTTGTCTTCGCCTAAATCGCGACAGCGCGTGCGGAACTCCAAATGCCATACTTTGTCGTGATCCACAAACACATAGATATTCTCGTGCAGCAGATACCAACGGATGTTATCGTAATCCTGTTTCGTGGTTGGCCGGTCAATTTCGATGGCCACATATTTACAGCATCGCGCGCCGCAGGCGTTACACGGCGGTGTTTGGTGATGATCGGGATTTTTGCTTACGCGTTTCATATCGTTCCTTCGTTGCGCTTGTTTGTTGTATGATGTACGCTTGCCTTGCGCAACGTAAAATGCACGGGTCGCTTACCGGTTGACCTGCGGGATAAAACGTCGCACACTCCAACCCTATTTTCATGGAACGCCAATTTATGTTTGCGGAAACAGTAAAAGTATTACATCAGGAAGAAGTGCAAGGCGGTTATCGCGTGCTTGCGCTGGAAGCGCCTCGCATCGCGCCCGGCGTGCGGCCCGGGCAATTTGTGCATGTCCGTGTTCCGCACATGGAGCACGCGGTGCTTCGGCGCCCGTTCAGTGTATACAAAGCCGATGGCGAAATTCTGCAAATTCTTTACAAAGATGTAGGCAAAGGCACGCGCACCATGACGTACTTACGGCCGGGCGACCGGTTGAGTCTGATCGGGCCGTTGGGCAACGGGTACCCCGACATGCAAGCCAACGCGCGCCCTATCCTGATCGCAGGCGGTTACGGCATGGCTGCGCTGTATCTGGTGGCCCGCACGCGCCCTGTGCAAGGCGTCGCTTTTTTTGGCGGGGCAACCGCGCCCGATATTTTATGTGTGGACGAATTCCGCGGACTGGGCTGGGACGTGCGCATTACCACGCAGGACGGATCGTTGGGGCGCAAAGGGATTGTGACCGATGCATTGGATATCTGGTGGAAGGAAGAACACGAAGGCGCGCCTGTGGAAGCCTACGCATGCGGACCGAACGGCATGTTAAAAGCGGTTGCGGAGCGCGGCATGGAGCGGGCATGGACTACATGGGTATCGGTGGATCGCAACATGGGCTGCGGAGTCGGAGCGTGCCTGACCTGCGTGCTGAAAGTGTATGACGAACAAGGGGACTGGGTATGGAAACGTTCGTGCAAAGAAGGGCCGGTATTTGAAAGCCGTGAAATTGTGTGGAATGAAAAGTAACGGAACAACCCCTCCCGATTTGTCTGTGTCGTTGGGACGCTTGACTTTAAAGACGCCGGTGATGGTGGCGTCCGGCACGTTTGGTTACGGACCGGAATACGCCGATCTCGTGGATCTAAACCAACTAGGCGCTATTGTGGTTAAAGGCATTGCTTCGCAATCTACGCGCGGCAATGCCACGCCACGCACATACGAAACCGCAAGCGGCCTTATCAATGCCATTGGCTTGCCGAATCCCGGTGTGGACGGATTTGTGCGCGAGTACATGCCGTTTCTGCGACAATACGAGGTGCCGGTTATTGTCAACATCTGGGGCAAAACCGTGGAGGAATACGAGGATGTCGCGCGGCGGTTTAGCGAAGTAGACGGTATCGCGGGACTTGAACTTAATGTGTCGTGTCCCAACATCAAGGAAGGGAGCGCGTTGTTTGGAACCAATCTTGACCTGTTCCGTCGCGTGCTGGATGCGGTGCGTAACGCGACTCCGTTAACGCTGATTCCTAAATTAGCTCCGAATGTATCCGACATCAAAGCCTACGCGCGCGCAGCGGAGGCAGCGGGCGCGGACGCGATTTCCCTGATCAATTCCATGCCGGCGATGGCGGTGGACGTTAAAACGCGCAAGCCGCGCCTGGCGAATGTAACGGGTGGGTTAACCGGGCCGGCCATTCATCCTATTGCGGTGAAGCTTGTGTGGGAAGCGGCAGGCGCGGTGTCTATTCCGGTCATAGGCATCGGCGGCATTACGCAGACTGAGGACGCGCTTGAATTTATCATTGTCGGAGCCAACGCGGTGCAAGTTGGCACTGCGTCTTTCACGCATCCAGCCACTGCGTTGGAAGTAACAGAAGGCATCCGTGAATACCTGATGGCGCAGGGGATGTCGTCCGTAAACGATTTAGTGGGCACGGTGGAATTGCCATGACTACGCGCAAGCGCCTTCTATTCTGGATACTGCTTCCGCTGTTTGCCGCAGCTGTGGTGTGGCGCATTGCGGTGGTTCCGTATCAACCCGAGCGGCTGTACCGTATGATTCCGCCCGACGCGGTGTTTGTCAGCCATCATCAACATCTAGCGGAGCGATGGGACGATTTTTATGCCAATCCGCTGGCGCGCAGTTTATTTGATTCCCTGGGCGTGGATTTGGCAGACCTTCAGGACATTTCGGATGACCCGGAAACCCGGCGCTGGCTGGATGTGCTTTTGGAGCGCGATGTAGTAATCGCGCATGTGCCCGGATTAGGCACGCGCGGGGAGCCAGCATGGATTCTGGCGGGTTGGATTGGCGGGGAAAGCACCAAACTGCGTTGGCTGCTTAAAGGCGATAAGCTGGAAGGCTTTCACAAGCAACCGCGCCATGCGGGGGGCACGTATTGGCTTGTGGATTTGGAAGACGACGTTTCGGGTGCCTTGGGGGTTGCGGTCGTGGAAGGCATAATCATCGGATGTTATTCGGAAGACCCGCAGGCCATGCAATACGTGCTTGATACGTACGATGGGCTCCGCCCTTCGCTGGAAACCATGCTGGATATGTCGGTGCCAGCCTGGGCCGGGTGGAGCGAAGAAGCGCCGGATCGCGGATGGATACTTCATGTTCTTGAACCGGGCCAACGATTAAATATTGAATTGCATGACGTACATGCCGCGGGCCTGCGAGGATCGTTGTCCATGAATCAGCAAGGGGATTTGCCTGATAGCGTAGCCCCTGACTGGGAATCGCCCTCGCGCCTTATGGGTGGTCTGCCTTTTTTTACGTTGGCTGCGCATCCTCTTTTTGTGCGGCATCAGATTATGCCCTGGCTGGATGAGGTGTCGGAGGTCGTGATCAACGGCTTGCTCGACGCAGGCGCTCAGGACCCGGTTGTGCTGGGATTTTTCGGCGGGGAATATTCCGGGTCGTTGATGGGCTTGTCCGTGCCGTCGGCGATTCTGGCCTGGCCTTCGCCCGACGAAGCCGCCACGCGGGAGCGTATCCACGCGTTTATGGACAGCTTAAATGCGCGCCATCGCTGGGGATTAATCGCGTCCGAGCAACGCGTGGGACCGCATGGAATATGGGTGGTTGAAAGCACCTCGGATATCCCGTATGCCGACTTGCGGAACGAGCGAGAACGCATGGTGTTTACGTGGGTGGATGGATGGTTTTATCTGGGATCGCACGCGGGCGCTATGCGAAAATTGCTGGAACGGTACGACGGGCCCATGGCGCTGCTGGAGGCAGACGATGGAACATGGCAGGATGCGCTGCAGACGTCGTCCATGGCGGCGTATGCCCATGCGGATATCGCCCGTGGCGCGCGCACGCTTCGTCTGGTGTTGTCGGCGTACAATATGAAATTGCTGCTGCAAGATGCGCGAGGATCGGTTCAGGAACGCGCGTGGTTGGCAAGCATACGGTCCTGGCTGGATATGTTGGAGCCTGCAGGCGACGTCGCGCTGTGGGCGGAGCATAAAGACGATATCCTGCGATTGCATGTAACCATCGGAACGGATCGCGCGAGCGAGGAGATACCTGAATGAAAAAAATCGTTGCGTTTATCGCCACGGGATTGGGATTTGGCTACAGCCCCATTGCGTCGGGCACCGTGGGTTCGTTATGGGGCATTCTCATTGTGTATGCCATGGCGGATTTGTCTTTGCCGGCGTATGTGGTCGTATGTATCGGGCTGACGTTGCTTGCCATTCCGGTGTGTGATGTGGCCGAAAAACATTACGGGAAAAAAGATGATGGACGTATCGTAGCCGACGAGTTTTTGACTTTCCCGATCGGCTTTATTGGATTGACTCCGTATTTATCAGAATATTGGTGGCTGATGCCGATGGCTTTTTGTTGCAACCGCTTTTTTGATATTCTTAAACTCCCTCCCGCGAGCCAATTCGAGCGGATTCCCGGCGGAGCAGGTATTACATTGGATGATGCCGCGGCGGCATTTTACAGCCTGATCGCTAACTGGATCATGTTTACCATAATCACGACATGGCTGGTTGGGCGCGTTCCTTTTTTATAGTGGATGAGAAATAAGCAAGTTCCTGCCACCTGCGCATGATGCGTCCTATGGAAATTCAAGAGCACGTCCCGTTGGCAAACCTCACGACCATGCGCGTTGGGGGCAACGCCCGGTATTTTATCCGCATGCGTGACCCGGACCAAATACCACAAGCGCTGACGTTTGCGCGCGAAAGGGATAAACCTTTTTACGTGTTAGGCGGGGGTAGCAATGTTATCATTGGTGACACCGGTTTGGATGGGGTGGTCCTGAAAATGGATATTCCGGGCATGGAAGTGGGGGATCTGGGCGAAGACAACGTGCGATTGCGGGCTGGAGCAGGCGAGGATTGGGATGCGCTGGTCGCGCGCTGTGTGGAAAGTGGATATTGGGGAATCGAGAATATGTCCTTGATTCCCGGCACTGTAGGCGCGGTCCCGATCCAGAATGTCGGGGCTTACGGACAAGAAGCCAGCGACACCCTGGCCGAGGTGCGCGCGTGGGATACCGTGGATCATGTCTGGCGCTCTTTTGCTAATCACGAATGTCATTTTTCCTACCGGAGCAGCTTATTTAACACGACGGCGCGGGATCGCTACATCATTACGCGTGTGACGTTTACTCTCGCCAAACAAGGCCAGCCCAATTTGTCCCATGCCGCCGTTCGTGATGCGCTGGCTGACGTAGCGCATCCCACGCTGGAGGATATGCGCGCATGCGTGATCGCTTTGCGCACGGATGGACGGTTGCCGGATGTAAGCCGGGTCGGGAATGCGGGATCATTTTTTAAAAATGTGGTGTTGAACAAGGAGGAATGGGCTCGTGCAAAGCCCCTGTTGCAAGCGTTGGCGGGGTCCAATCCGTTACGGTTCTTTGCGATGCCCGAAGGCGTCAAACTTTCCACAGCCGATTTGATCCGTTGGTGTGGTTTGACAGAGGCACGGGTTGGACACGCGTGTCTGTATCCCCGCAACCCGCTGGTAATAATGAATGAAGATGGCAAAGCTCGTGCGACCGACGTGATCGAACTTGCTCGCTATGTGATTGCGCGCGTGCGCGATAAGACGGGAATTAATCTTATGCCGGAACCTCGAATACTGGGGGTGGGGCAAGTCTTGTTATGAAATGGATGGTATCCATAGCGGTAGGCATGTTTTTTGTGCTGGCTTTGAGTTTTATGCTGGCCGAGCAGGCGGGGTGGATGGATGAGCAGCGGGTGTCGTCGTTTATTTATTCTATTCAGGAAACGCCGGGTGGATTGTTTTGGGCCGGAGCGGCTATCGCCGGTTTGCTTGCGGTCGATTTGTTCCTGCCTGTGCCGTCCAGTATTCTTATGATTTTATCGGGCGCGGTGCTGGGTTTTCATATCGGTTGGATGGTATCGCTGTCAGGGGCTATGGGATCTGCGTTGATTGGATTTGGGTTCTGCCGGAAGTGGGGCAAACCTGCTTTTGAACGCATGATCAAGCCGGGGGAACCGGAACGTATTACGCGTTTTTTTGAGCAGTACGGGATATGGGCGATTTTGTTAAGTCGCAGTGTTCCCATGTTGACGGAAGTGATTAGTTGCCTTGCGGGCTTAAGCGCGATGTCTTTCCGTCTGTTTGCAGGCGTGGCGCTGGCGGGCACGGCGCCGTTGTGTATCGTCTATGCTTGGGCGGGCTATCGCGCGATGGAAGAATCGGCTGTGGGCTGGGCCGTTTTGCTGGCGTTTGTAGTGCCCGCCGTAGGGCTGGGGGTGTGGAAATGGCTTCGTTTCCGGGCATCGGTTTTGCCGCGAACCCGCCCAACCCGCTCTACCGGTCTTTCCCCGTAAATGACGAAGATAAAAGCCGTTTATTGATACGGGGTTTGCGGCGGATGGCTTCGAGCAGGCATAACGCGCGTGGTTCGGGAAGATGGTCTGCGTTGGTAGACCAGGGAATGCCAAGGCGCGCCACGGCTACCCCTTCCTGTGTGCGAACGACGGCTGCTTTGCTGAACGCGCCGCGGCCTCTGTATTGCCCCAATACGTCGCCGGGCTTCCCGGGAAAACGGCCCCGCACAAGTTCAAGGTCATCGAGGATATACGGCTGCTCGCCGATCCAGGCTTTTAGCCGAATGCCAATGTGTTGTCCGTTAAACGCGCGGAGGCGACGGTGAATGATGTCGTGGTTATCCGATGCCCACTGAATCCAGGAAGCCTCGCGCGCCATGCGGCGTGTGGCTTGCGAGGCCGTGCGCGTGTGAGGTGTCAAGGGCTTGGCTTTCCCCGCTGCGATGTTGTTCAGCGCGCGCATAAGCGCGGGGATTCCCGCGGCGGATAAGCGCGCAAAAAGCGAAAGCGGCGTGTCGTGCGGGGAAATACGCAGGCGCGCGGACCGTTCGAGAATAGCGCCTTCGTCATAGTTGCGCGTCACGCGATGTACCGTGCCCCAAATCGCGCGGCGTCCTTCGAGAATAGCCAGCGTGTCCGGTTCCATGCCGCGCAGTTCCGGCAAAGGCGCGGGATGATAGTTGATAAATCCTTCGGACGGAATTTCGTACAAGGCCGGGGGAAGCCAGCTTCCGTAAAAAACAAGGCCGATGTCTGCGTGCAAGGCCGCCACGCGTTTACGCCAGCGGGTAAAGCGTTGATTGAACGGTTCGTTATGCTCCAGCGCAGCGTGGATTTTTTTTCGCGGCCCCGCCAGTTCGGGGGGCATAGCAATAACGGAAAACCCCATGCGCGCCGCTTCCGGCCATAATGGATCGTTTTTGTACAACAAAACCGCCGCGATGGTATGGCGGCTGCTACATAGTTTTTCCAGTAAACGCATGCCTTGGTCCGGCACGGTTGTGGGGCGTAGTAAACCGATATGCGCAATCACACGCAACACGCGAGGAGCGGGAGTATGCTTTGATTGTTTGTTCATGAAAGACATTATTCCTAGCGGAACTCCCCGCCAAATGCAAGCCGGGTCCACGCCGCGGTTGTGGCTGCGGGACATTCGTGGTAGCTTCTGCGTTATGCATGCCGATATCATGACGGAGGAACATGATCCTGAAACGCCATGGCCCTGGGCTGCGCTGGATGATCCTGCATTGCTTGCATGGCGCTTGCGGGATTTGAAAGTGACGCTGGAGCGGGCTCCGGTTCTGCACGCGCGGGTGGAACAGTTGTATAGCGAATTGGCTGCGAAAGGGTTGTGTTTCCGACCTGTTTGTTATTTATCCACGGAGTGGTTATGTCCCGATCGCGTGCCGGCGATTGGGATTCCGTTTTATTTGGCTCATCCCCGGTTGATCAAGTTGGAGCGCACCATGATGTTGGAGGCGGAAGGGGAAGCGGAACAAGCCTGCATGCAATTGCTTCGGCACGAGGCCGGACATGCGATCAATTATGCGTACCGCCTTTATCGCCGTTCACGCTGGCGCGAATTATTTGGACCGATTTCCCGCGCGTATCACCCGCATGCCTATCCGCGCCGTCCTTACAGCAGGCAATATGTGGTTCATTTGCAGGATCATTATGCGCAAGCGCACCCGGACGAGGATTTTGCGGAGACGTTTGCGGTGTGGTTGACGCCGGGCATGGATTGGCGTCACCGCTATCGCGCCCGGGGCGCTTTGCGCAAGCTGGAATACGTGGATCACTTGATGAATGAAATCGGGGCGCTTGCTCCTCCGGTCACCGCAGGCCCGGGGCCGTGGTTCGGGGATGTGTCCCGCATGCGGAGCACGTTGGAGCGATATTACGCCACCAAAAAGCGCGAGTTCGCGCGCGCGTACGCCGGGTATTACGATCCTGTTTTGCGTCGTTTGTTTGCGGAAGATAACGATCCAGCGCGCGAGCTTGCCTACCGTTTTCTCACCAGGCATCGCAAAGCAATTGCGGGGGAAGTCGCGCGTTGGGCGCGCATGCCTAAATATGCGGCGGACGATTTGCTCCGGCGATTGGCGCAGCGTGCCCGGGAAATGAATCTGCGATTGTCCCGGCCCCCGGAGGAAACGCGCCTGAGTGTCGCGGTGTGCGTCACCGCGCTGGCGCTGGAAGCGCGGGAACAGTATCTGCGTCAAATCACAGAGGATCAAAACCCATGAATGTGTTGATCACGGTGTGTGGCAGGATGATGTTTTGACGTTCTGTGGATTGACGACAGGCAGTGATCAGTTACCATGCTCCGGCCCCGCCACCGCCACCCGCTACAGCTGCGGATTGACGACAGGCAGTGATCAGTTACCATAGGTCACATGTTGCTTTCTTCATTTATCCTGCTGCGGATTGACGACAGGCAGTGATCAGTTACCATGTACGCTTGAGCGGCCTGTTTGTCTCCGTTGCTGCGGATTGACGACAGGCAGTGATCAGTTACCATACGCATTAATCATCGCGTTGGGCGCATCCGCTGCGGATTGACGACAGGCAGTGATCAGTTACCATATAGTCTGTGCGAAGAACTTGCATCGGTTAGCTGCGGATTGACGACAGGCAGTGATCAGTTACCATTGTGCAAATTCAGGCATGGCATTTCTCCTGCTGCGGATTGACGACAGGCAGTGATCAGTTACCATTCAGGTAGAAGCACTCCGCCAGCGTATGCAGCTGCGGATTGACGACAGGCAGTGATCAGTTACCATTTGCGGGATCCTGCTCGATACGTTGCTGACGCTGCGGATTGACGACAGGCAGTGATCAGTTACCATCGACCCAACCGGGAATCGGCAAACTGCGTTGCTGCGGATTGACGACAGGCAGTGATCAGTTACCATCACCTCCGCGAGGTCGGCATAGCGATACTTGCTGCGGATTGACGACAGGCAGTGATCAGTTACCATGGACAGTTTCTCGACCTCCGTGCCCTTGCCGCTGCGGATTGACGACAGGCAGTGATCAGTTACCATAGGATCATGTGTCCCTGTCCCGATCATATAGCTGCGGATTGACGACAGGCAGTGATCAGTTACCATCTTTAATTTCTCTTTCCGCAACTGGTATCGGCTGCGGATTGACGACAGGCAGTGATCAGTTACCATAACTCGTCCCCGCACTTGAACCAGTCCCCGCTGCGGATTGACGACAGGCAGTGATCAGTTACCATATACTAGGAACCGATGGAACTTGCTGTTTGCTGCGGATTGACGACAGGCAGTGATCAGTTACCATAGTCCGGTGCGCTGGTTGAGTACCCGAAGGCTGCGGATTGACGACAGGCAGTGATCAGTTACCATAATACGAGATAAGGTTCGCGAGTACGTACCGCTGCGGATTGACGACAGGCAGTGATCAGTTACCATTGTCCAATGTCTGAGCGGAGCCTCGTTGGTGCTGCGGATTGACGACAGGCAGTGATCAGTTACCATTCGCTCTCCTTAATCGCGGTCGAATGATATGCTGCGGATTGACGACAGGCAGTGATCAGTTACCATTGTTATGACGCCCTTCCGATATGGTTGGGCGCTGCGGATTGACGACAGGCAGTGATCAGTTACCATTTAAGATTTTTTAATTCCTCTCTGGCCATAGCTGCGGATTGACGACAGGCAGTGATCAGTTACCATATTTCTTTGGCTTCTACGTACAGCTTGGCGCTGCGGATTGACGACAGGCAGTGATCAGTTACCATGAAACACCGTTCGAACTTCTGCAAGTGATTGCTGCGGATTGACGACAGGCAGTGATCAGTTACCATTGCCTGATTCGCCAAATGCCTAGAGTGCGAGCTGCGGATTGACGACAGGCAGTGATCAGTTACCATAATACACCGCGAACCCTATTGCGCTGGATGGCTGCGGATTGACGACAGGCAGTGATCAGTTACCATAACCCAGCGGGAAGGAAACCCAGTCTATAGCTGCGGATTGACGACAGGCAGTGATCAGTTACCATGACGAAATGGAGGAGCCGGAACCAATTTCAGCTGCGGATTGACGACAGGCAGTGATCAGTTACCATGCGCCGCCACGCAGATCGAGTGGGAGTACGGCTGCGGATTGACGACAGGCAGTGATCAGTTACCATTTATCTCCTGTTGTTTGGGTTTGGTTTACTGCTGCGGATTGACGACAGGCAGTGATCAGTTACCATTTTGAACTTTTGATTATCTATCCGTCTAATGCTGCGGATTG
>Ga0081528_100305_pt1 | contig 30990 bp, 27 predicted proteins | sample HotLakmasection4_FD_71011 | JGI IMG/M metagenome (GOLD analysis project Ga0081528, IMG submission 71011) | Hypersaline microbial mat communities from Hot Lake, Washington, USA - Section #4 (SPADES assembly) (version 2) | ecosystem: Environmental > Aquatic > Non-marine Saline and Alkaline >...
CTCGCGTGATATGCTATTCTTCTTCTTGGTCATGGTATTTCCTTTCTGGTCCTCGCAGACCGGTTGTTTTTCCTAAACAGGAAATACCATGACCTTTTTTTGCAGAAGATTCAGCACACTACCACGGAAGTTCATGCGCGATAGCGCGGTGCATTTTTCTTAAGTTATAACACGGCACCCCCGCGTACATGTGATGTTCAATATGGTAATTCATATTCCAGTAAAGGAATTCGAAAAACCGGTTCACATAAATGGTTCTGCTGCAGAGCCGGAAATCCGGCACTTTGTCCGTCAATCCCACATGCTGGGTATTGTTGAGCAAAAACAGCAGCCAGCCGCCAAAATAAGGCGCCAGCGAAGTCACGAGAATCGCCACGGCCCAACGCGGGGATTGTGTGACGATCGCCAACGTGGCCAAGGCCAAAATTATCGCGCTATGGCCGAACAGAATAATCCGGGCCCAGCGCACCAAATCCCGCTTTTTCTCTTTGGCCTGGGCCGGGAATAAATGATGCTCCCATTCGCCTTTGAGGCGCCCAAACGATAAACGTCCGTGCTGTTTGAGGTTATGCATCACACCTCGCACATTAAAAAACGCGCATCGCAGGAAACCTTTGACGCTAAACTCAACCGGCAGGACTACTTCAAGGTCGCGTGGAGGATGCAAGGTGTATTTGTGATGTTCCGTATGACTCGCCCAGAAAAGCACAGGATTGTATTGGCCTAGGAAACTGAAGATATTCAGAAACACGTTGTTTAATTTCTTGGATTTAAAGACCGTGCCATGAATAAGTTCATGAAATCCATTGAGCAGGAAACTCCAGAACGTCCCATGGATCCAAACGACACCCAAGGTCGCCCACCAGGGCCACACGCCAGCGGACCACACGGCCAGCGAGCCGCTGGCTAGTAACAACAGCAAATGTCCTCCGGCCTGCCATAACCCTTTCGCGTCGCTACGTTGATTGAGTTCCTGTAGCAACCGTTTATCAATTTTAGTCCGGTGCCACGGAATCCGTTCGTTGCCGTGGTCATGATCGTGTTCATGTTCGTGTTCACTCATCGTATTCCCCCGCATAGTTCCTTGTTATACTGCAACCATGTCATAAATGAATAAACTTGCGTTCATTTCCCGATACCGTTTATTTGTACACATGACCATGTCTGCGAAACTTCACGCATTACGCCCAAGTCCGGCCAGCGAAGGACTGCGCCGATTGGTGATCCACAAAGGCAACCGGCTGCTTCCCCACATTGAGCATGGAGGCTGGACCATGACAGCCCGCGCCCTAGAGAATAATCTGCCCGCGCATCACCACAACGACGCGTATGAATTCTGTTATCTTGTCGCCGGGGAAGCCCATTGGTGGGTGGGAAATCAGGTTTTTCATTTAAGCCCCCACCATGTGTTCATGACGCGGCCTGACGAAATGCACGGGGGCGTGGATGATATGATGCATCCATGCGAATTATACTGGCTTCAACTACGTATAAAAAAAGCAGGCGATTTGGGGTATACGGCGGAGGAAATCCGTCAATTCCATACCGCTTGGCACGGCGTGCATGCGCGGGTCGCGCCTGCCCGAAAAGATATGCTTCCTTTATTCCAACGCATTCTCGAAGAACACAGGAAACCGGATAGCTATTCGCCTCTTCGTGTGCGCGCGCTGTGTCAACTGCTGGTTACGGACATGCTTGCGGCCCTTCAGCACGCGGATGCCCGTTCAGACGTTCATCCTGTCCGCTATTCGACCCCTGTCAAACGAGCCGTGGCTGTGTTGGCTGACGGGTTGGGCGGCCCCCCTCCCCTGGCCGACGCCGGTCGCGCCGCCGGCTTGCGTCCGACTCAGTTCCGTCTTCGTTTCCGACAGGAAACAGGATTTACGCCGCAAGAGTTTTTCCTGCGCTTACGGCTGCGGGAAGCACAGCAATTACTGCGGGAAAAAGATCTCGATATCACCACGATCGCGCATCGTCTGGGTTTTTATTCCAGCCAGCATTTCGCGAAGTTTTTCAAAAACCGGACGGGATTAACCCCCACACGTTACCGCGTCGCGCGCGCGGGAAAATCTGAAACAACAACGACCGACCCGTTTCGAGGCTGATCCCATCCCGCTTGCGCTTGAATCCTGCGCGACGATAACGCATGCTACGACGCATGGTTTTCAGTTCGCATATTTTCCTGTATTATTTTTTACCGGTGGCGTTGCTACTCTATTATGCCGCGCCGCGCCGGGGGAAACATTTGCTGCTAACGCTGCTTAGCTATTCGTTTTACGGCTGGGCTAATCCTGCTTTCGTCATTTTACTTCTTTTTTCAACAGCCATAGACTACATCTGCGGACTGGTCATTGCGCGCCATAGCCCCTTCGACGGACGGTACGACGTCGCGCCCCTTGAGCCGGGAACCCCCCGGTCACGCTCCCAGAAAATCGCGCTGATTGTTTCCATGGTTACCAACCTTTCGCTACTCGGCTTTTTCAAATATTTCAACTTTGCCACAGACAATTATGACGCGATCATAAACGCCATGGGTTTGCCGGGCCTGCAACTGGATCTGGCCTTGCGCATTACCCTGCCGCTCGGCATCAGCTTTTATACGTTCCAGTCCATGAGCTACACGATTGACGTGTACCGCGGCCATGGACGCGCGCTACGCAACGTCATTGATTTCGCCTGCTACGTGTCTATGTTTCCGCAATTAGTCGCGGGCCCTATCATCCGCTTTTCCGAAGTCTCGGAGCAATTGCGCGAGCGCACCCACACGCTGGCCAAATTCGCGCGCGGCGCGGCGTTTGTCAGCATGGGCCTCGCTAAAAAAATATTAATTGCCAACCCATGCGGGAAATTGGCGGATGTCGCGTTTGATGCAGGCTCTATCAGCATGCTGGATGCGTGGTATGGCGTCACGGCGTATGCATTTCAAATCTATTTTGATTTCAGCGCTTATTCCGATATGGCCATCGGACTCGGCTTGATGCTTGGGTTTGTATTCCCGAAAAATTTTGATTCGCCGTACCACGCGAAATCCATCACGGAATTCTGGCGGCGCTGGCATATTTCACTATCCTCCTGGCTGCGCGATTATTTGTATATTCCACTCGGCGGGAATCAACGCGGCGCAGGGCGCACGTACGTAAATCTCGCGCTGGTGATGTTGCTGGGCGGGTTATGGCATGGCGCGTCGTGGAATTTTGTGATTTGGGGCGGAATCCATGGCTTCATGCTTGGCTTCGAGCGATACCAAGGCAAGGATTCCCTGTACCGGCGCCTTCCCAATGCCGCGCGCATCGCAATTACGTTTCTGCTTATTCTGATCACGTGGGTCTTTTTTCGCGCCGCGGATTTACCGTCCGCGCTGGCGTATCTAGGCGCCATGACCGGACTGGTGACCCCTTCAGAATCCGCCCCGCTGATTGGGGGTCTCCTGTATCAACCGTATTACGTGCTGACGTTTATCGCCGCTATGGTGATTACATGGCGCGCGCCACAGACCTGGGACTGGACGCGTTCGTTGCCTTGGTGGAAAATGATCATCATCGCGGCGCTGCTGACGTTGTCGCTGCTGATTCTCGCCACACAAGCTTACAATCCCTTTATTTACTTTATTTTTTAATGAAACCCACAACACAACAAAAATCACGTGAGCAAGAAGCATGGGATGAAGTCGGACACACCGACATCCGTCGCGGGCCGGCATGGGCTATGACGTTGCTATTCCTAGCTTCGATTTTCGCTGTGCCGCTTCATCAACTTGCGCACGAATGGAATGAAGCGCGGGAAACGCAACAACCTTTCCGCCCGGTGGCGTTGGAATTAGCGCGCGAGTTGCCTGCCACGTTGACGCCTTTGCGCGAGCGCGGTCTTCGTCTCGACGCGCTGTTGGATAGCAATCGCTTGTTGCTGGCGGAAATCAATGCGTACGAAGATCGCATGGAAGACGAGTCCGCCTGGGGGCAGTTTGTACGTCCACGCCTCCAGCGCGTGTTTAGCCAGTATCTCGGCGTGGGCAACGAACAAGCGTACATCGGCAACGATCGCTGGCTGTTTTACAGGCCGGGCATGGATTACGTGACAGGCCCCGGCTTTCTCCATCCCCGGCAACTTAAACGGCGCGCAGCCAGCGGTTCCGAATGGCAAGCCGCGCCGCGACCCGACCCGCGCCCGGCCATTCTTGATTTCCACCGGCAACTGGCGGAACGCGGCATAACCCTGGTGCTGATGCCTACGCCGGTGAAGCCCTCGGTGCATCCGGAACAATTTTCAGATCGTTTTCATTCCTTCGAAGGCACGCTGCAAAACGAATCGTACGCGGCGTTTATCGAGGAAATAAAAAAAGCAGGCGTAACGGTATTCGAGCCGGAGGGCGGAGAGCGGAGATCAGAGGTCGGAGGTCAGAGGGCGGAGGTCAGAGACCGGAGGGCGGAGGGCGGCATGCAGTATTTAGCTACCGATACGCATTGGCGTCCGGAAACGATGGAAGCAGTGGCGGCGCAACTCGCGGCGCAACTGCGTCCCTACTTGTCCAAGGTGGACACGATCGCATGGCAACGGGAACCTGTTACCCTGACCGCGCGAGGCGATATCGCGTCCATGCTGGATCTGCCTGAGCATGCCGATGTTTTCCCGCCTGAACGCGTAACGATACACATGGTCACCGATGACGCCGGCCAGTTCTGGCGCCCTTCCGGCGATGCGGAAGTGCTGGCGCTGGGAGACAGTTTCAGCAATATCTATTCCCTTGAACCTATGGGCTGGGGCGAATCCGCCGGTTTAATCGAGCAACTGGCCTATGAATTAGGCGCTCCCGTAGATCGCATGGTGCGCAACGATAGCGGCGCATACGCCACACGCGAGCGACTAAGTCAAGCTATGGCCCGGGGCGAAGATCCGTTGAAAGGCAAACGCGTGGTGGTGTGGCAATTTGCCGCGCGCGAATTGTCTGTGGGCGATTGGCGGATCATTCCGCTTGAGAAAAAAGACGCGCCGCCGGCCACATTCTACGTGCCCGAGGAAGGGGAACAAATTAAAGTCACCGGCGTTGTGCGCAGCGCCTCGCGCGTGCCACGTCCCGGCGCCGTGCCGTACAAAGATCACATTATGGCCTTACACGTAACCGACTTACCCGGGGATGCCCAAGCCGTGGTTTATGTGCAAAGCATGCGGGATCAAGTCTGGACATCCGCGGCACGGCTGCGGGAAAACGACGAAGTAACGTTACTGCTGCGTCCCTGGTCGGATGTCGCTTCGGCATACGACGGCATCAACCGTAGCGAATTAGAGGACTTCGCCCTGCAACTGCAGGAGCCGTGCTGGGGCGAAATGCTCGAAGATTAATACTGGATCAACCACGCGGAAGCTGCTAAAAGTATAAATCATTTACGACAGGGGATCATAGGGGATTTTATGAAACAACGACTAATCGTCTGCACGGTGATGGCTTTGACCATAGGGCCGCTTTACGCCCAGACGGAGGAAGCCGTGGATGAACGCGCATTTCCCGAGCCGGTCTTCGAACGTATGGAAGCGTCCGCGCTGGACCGGTCCGAAATTGATGCGCTGCTGTACGAAGCATTAAATAATGTTTTGGATGAGGATTATTCGCTCGCGATTCCCAAACTCGAACGCGTAATTGAGGAACGCCCCACAGCCGTTCCTGCGTGGGAAGCGCTGGGATGGACCTACTGGAAACTAGGGCGACGCGACGATGCGATGCAACTTTGGCATGATCTCCAGGTACTGAATCCTGATCTTCCGCAAGCCTACAATCTGTTAGGCATGGCCGCCACGGCGCAAGACGATTTGGAAGCCGCCATTCGGTATTATCGCGACAGTTTGCGACTTAACCCCGATCAATTTCAAACCCGTCTTTCCCTGGCGCGCATTTATCGCTGGCGCGGCCAGATAGATGAGTCCATTGAAAAACTAGACGCCCTTCTAAACGAAGATCCTGATCGCACGGATGTGCGCTTGGAGCTGGCGCGCGCATTACTTCAAAACTGGCGTTATGAAGAAGCGCGGCCACACTGGGAAATTATTCTGGCGTCGTCCCCGGAGCACATCCCTTATCAAGTCGCCTTGGCAACTACGCTGTTAAATATAGGCGAGCGGGAACAGGCCATCGAATTGATCCGCACCGTGCTAGCCGAAGAGCCTGACCATGTAGAAGCTTTGACTTTGCTGGCCGACGCGCAGGAATACGGCGACAATCCCCCCACCGCTATTCCTACGTTGCGCCAACTGGCGCACTTGACAGAGGACCCCGAAGACTTGCATGCGCTTCGCACGCGTCTGGTTCGCTTGTATGTGCGTTTGAATAAACTGGACGACAAAGAACATGGGTTGGATGCGGCTATTCTTGTGGCACACGACATGGTGGACGCCGATCCGGCCAATACCGACACGCGCTTGCTGCTAGGCGAGTTGTACTCCATGAACAAGCAATTTGGGCAGGCGGAAGAACACCTGCTGTATGTGCTGGAAAACATGAACCCGCAAAACCAGCGCGCCCATCGCGGCTTATTCGAGGTGTATCTGGGACAACGTGATCACGGGAAAGCATGGGAACAATTCGAAATCATTGCCGCGTTTAATCCGCACGATCCTTATCTCCATTACCGCCGCGCGCGATACGAAGCCGGGCGTGGCCGGTACTACGAGGCTTTTGAAGCGCTGGATGAACTGGAATTAGCCGGGCGGCGCGGGGCGGTAGCGGTATTGTTGTACCACGCGATCAGTCCAAGCGACTGGAACGCCACGCCGTCCGTGCGACGCTTGCGCGAGCAAATTCTTGCACTCCAGGAAGCCGGATACCGCTTTATTACGCCCGACCAGCTTCAGGAATACTTTGACTCGCTTCCCGAACCCGACCCGAAAGACGACACCCCTGTTGAGCGCGTGGTAATGATTACCTTTGACGATGCATTGCGCAGCTCCATGCAATACGGCACGCAAGTAGCGGAAGAACTCGGTGTGCCTATGACGCAATTCGTCATCACAGGCTTCACCGATCGCGGGGATCCTTATGTCAGCACGTGGGAGGAGTTAAAAGCCTATCAGCAAACCGGGCATTGGTCTTTTCAAAGCCAACTGTATCTCGCCGAACAACGGAGCCCTATTAATGAAGAAGGCGCCATCGGCATGCCGCTGGCCAACCGGTTGTGGTTGCCTTTGGAACAACGACTGGAAACCAACGAAGAATTTATCGCGCGTGTTCAGGCCGATTATCAGCGTTCCAAAGAACTGCTTCATCAGCATCTGGACGCGCCGGGCACGGCGGTCGCGATGGCGTACCCGCTGGGCGAGCTTGGTCAGGAAACCTACAGCAATATGGAGCAAGCCATCCCGGTCAACCTGGGAGCAGCCGCCGAGCATTTTCAATGGGGCTTTATCCAGTCTCCTTTTGGCTATGCGGTCAAAGGAAACCATTCTTACTTGCAGCAGCGCCACGAACTACACCGTTCCGCGGAAGGCCTGGAAGCGCTGGCGCATGTCATCGAAAACCATCCTGTGTTTCTCGCCGGCCGCATGCGCGCGGAATTTGCCGCTCTTCAGGGGAAAACACGCTTGGCCAAGCGATCATTAAAAGCGCTTGAAGAACAAGGTTACCCCGAGCCGTCCCTGGAGCGGGTGGAAACCTATGTCAGTGAGCGCATGGCGCGCCGCTTTGCCACGCTGGCAGCCGCGGAGCGGGCGGAAAAAGGAACGTTTGATTTTGCTTTGTCCGATCCCTATCTGGGCGCCCGCACACGCTATTTCAAAGACAACATCGGACGACGGAACTGGTTTACCAGTTTTATTGGCGGCCTCAATATTACGCCCCGGTTGACTCTGGAAGGTTACGCGGGCGCAGGCGTGCTGAAACAAAACACCGCTCAACCATTCGAGGACGGGGAACCACAACCCAATGTGAACCTGACCGTGGACGAAACCCATATCGGACTGCGCGGCTCCTACGTTTTTACCGATACAACGATGCTTTCTCTGGAAGGCGGCCAACGCGACTTTTCCGGTGATGCGGACAATCAGGAAACTGTGTTTGCCGCCGAAGGCTTTTTCCGGCCATTCACTTCGCTCGACACGTATTTCCGCTACGAAAACGATGTCGTCGAATCCGCGCGATCCGCGCGTGACGGCGTGACGCATGACATGTTGGCAGGCCACGGCATTCTCCACGCACTCGATTGGTGGGATATCTGGTTGAGTGGCGTACAATATGATTTCTCAGACGGGAATGACCGGACACATCTTACACTTGTCAGCCAATGGCAAGTCTGGGAACCCTGGGGCTTGCACCTCGGCGGACGCTATGGCTACGTTACCTCCGACCGCGATGAACTGGATTATTGGACGCCCTACAAGCTCCACCGGTACTATTTGGAAGCGCTGCTGCGTAAGAATTATCTGAAGGTTTATTACAACATCGGCGCGCGATTCGGTATTGGACGTCAAAGCGTGCGTCCGGAAGCACAGGCTGCGTTCGACGAATTGGTCGAGCGCGCGCGCAGGCAGCAATTCGATCCCGGGGAAGCGCCTGAAGAGGATTGGGAGTCGATTCTGGGATTATTTGCATCCACGCGCATCAAATTTGAAAACAATTGGGAAATAAACGGCGAAATTTCCTATAATAAACTGCCCGATTATAACGAATGGAATATCAACGGCGGCATTAAATACCGTTTTTAATAAGGCGTTGCGAGCATGCTGTTCCCCACAACGGTTTTTGCGGTATTTTATCTCATAGTGTATCTGGGCCATCGGCGACTGGTCCAGCGCTCCGCGATCTGGAAATGGTTTATTCTCACGGCAAGCTATGTCTTTTACGGCTACTGGGACTGGAGATTCGCGGGTTTAATTGCGCTGTCTTCTATTGTCAACCACGCGTTAGGCGTGACGATGCACCGGACAAGCCACGAATCTCGGCGACGCCTTTGGCTTATATTCGCTGTGGTGTTTAATTTAGGGTTGCTTGGGTTTTTCAAATATTACGGATTTTTCTCCATTCAATTGTACGTCCTGTTATCCCGTGTGGGCCTTGCCTGGTCGCCACCGTTACTCGACATCATTCTTCCCGTAGGTATTTCCTTTTTCACGTTTCAGGCGATGAGTTACGTTATTGATATCTACCGCCGGGAACTGGAACCCACGCGCACGGTTCTCGATTTTGCGCTTTATCTCGCTTTCTTTCCGCAATTGGTGGCAGGCCCTATTGTGCGCGCCAAAGTGTTTTTGCCGCAACTCGATCATATTGGGCGCGTGGACCGTATAGACGCCGGGCGTGGCGCGGTGCTTATCCTGACCGGCTTATTCAAAAAAATCGTAATCGCCAATTACTTATCCGCCCACATCGTAGACCCGGTCTTTTCCCAGCCTGAAGCGTATGGACGTCTTGACAACCTCTTTGCGGTGTATGGATACGCTATTCAAATCTACTGCGATTTCTCGGCTTACTCCGATATAGCTATCGGGATTGCTTTATTGATGGGATTTCATTTTCCATTGAATTTTAATGCGCCTTATTTTGCCGGGTCCATTCAGGATTTCTGGCGTCGCTGGCACATTTCCCTGTCTACCTGGCTTCGCGATTATTTGTACATTCCACTTGGGGGATCGCGGCACGGCTCATTCCTGACCTATCGCAATTTATTTTTAACGTTTCTGCTCGGGGGGTTGTGGCACGGAGCCGCATGGACTTTTGTGGCGTGGGGCGCGTTACATGGCGCGTATTTGATGGTTGAGCGTATGGGCAGGAAGCTGATCAACCCATCGCCGTCCCTTTTCTGGCGCGGAGTTCGTTTGGTGGCGGTGTTTCATTTGGTCTGTTTGTCGTGGGTGTTTTTCCGCGCGGAAACATTTGAAGATGCGTGGTACATGCTGCGTCAAATAGCTATGGACGCGACCCCATCCGAATGGATTACGCCTACGTTGTTGCTGGCGCTGGCCGTGGGTTGGTGTACGCAATTTCTGGACGGAGACCGGCTACGCAAAGCCTGGGACCGAGCGGGCACATGGCCAGCCTGGGCGCAAGGATTGGCGGCGGCCATTGTCCTGACGGTTATTCTAGCGCTGGGACCCAAAGGGGTATCCCCATTTATCTATTTTCAGTTTTAAGGAAATCATGAGCACAGAACACACGTTAAAAGATGAAATTGGCGACGCGCGCGAACACGCCCATGTGGGGGTGCCCCCCCAGCATGTAACGCGGGCCTTGCTTATATTCTATGCCGCGGCGTTACTATTCAATGCAACGTCGTTGCATGAACAGGCGCGCTTAATGCCTTACGGGCCTTGGCGCGATGTGTGTGTTGCCATCAGCAAGCCTTTTGCTTATGTTTCGACATGGACAGGTTTGTCCAAACCCCGTGAATGGATAGAAAATAAAATAAATTAACGAACAAGGATAAAACCATGAAGTTAGCCACAAAACTCCAAGGAATCTTAATCATGGGCCTGTTGGCCGGAGCAAGCGCGCCACAGACACACGCGGATAGCGATGTATTAATTGTCGGCGATTCCATCATGCAAGCCGTGTCCCGCTCGCTGGAACGCGCGCTGAATAAAGAAGCGGGTTTAAACGCCACATCGTATACCGCGATTGGATCGGGTCTTGCCCGTCTTGATTTATTTGATTGGCACGCGCAATTAGCTACTTTGATGAACGAACGCAAACCGGAAACGGTAGTTATTATGATGGGGGCAAATGACAACCAACCGATGCGCACGGAAAATGGAATCATTCGTTTTGGCGAGCCGGGGTGGAACGAAGAATACGCGCGTCGTGCCGGGGAAGCCATGGATATCATGATTCGCGGCGGCGCCACGGCAATATATTGGATCGAACTTCCGGATATGCGCGAAGAGCGGTTGCAACTCGACGTAACGGTCATCAACGATGTTGTCAAAAGCGAAGCGGAAAAACGCGACGAAGTTACATTTCAAACCAGCCGCGGGATTCTAAGTCGCAAAGCCGGCGAATACAGCCCGTACATTATACAACCCAACGGCATGCCTCTGGACATCCGCTCCAACGACGGGGTGCATTTAAACCGTAAAGGAGCGGATCATCTCGTGCAGGCGCTTATCAAGCAGATTTGGGCAAAGTAAGCGCCCGCTTCAGGCTTTGGTTATCGCCAGGTGGTTTTCGCGAGATTGCTGCGTCGTTTGCCATCCGCGGAAGTCCATGCAAACGCCACCGGCGTGCCCGGTGAAGGCGCGCGCAGTTGATTATATCCGTTGCGTATGTTTTTCGTTTGTTTGACAGATTGTCCGGGCGGTGTGATCCACTCGAATTTACCGCCTTCCCACTGGCTCCCGTTCCACCAGAAAAAATGGCCTAGCGCATTTCCGCTGAAGGGGTACGAATCCCACGAATAATTTATAACGCTTCCATCGCTCGAAATGCTGGCGGATAGATTCATGACGCGTGTCGCGCCCGCTCCGGAAGGACCACGGCTTGTGTACCAACGAATATTGTTCCACTCCGCTTCATCGGCATCCAGCGCTTCCGCGCCATCGGTTTGCGACAAAGCCGCATTCGCTTCGTCGGTCTGATTCGTTTGCGCTATGGCGGGAATATCTGTATTTATATCTTCCTCGGAGCGATCTTCCAAGTCGCATCCGACCGTGCCCACGCCAGCCAACATCACTAATAATCCGTATTTTTTAATCATAGTTCCAATACTACCGCTTCGCGACGGGGCACATCCCCCACACGCTGGTTAAATTCCTCATCCTGTACCGAGCCGGACATTAAACGCATCGGCCAGGTATTGCCGGTCCCATGGAACAAATCCACGGAAGCGCCCATGGGCCTACATTGCACTACGCCATTTTCCTTGTCCAGCGCCATCACTAAAATATCCACCGGATTTAAATCAATTTGCTTGCGCATTTCCTCGAACCACCGCTCCGGAGGCAACTCATTAAACAACAAAACAAATCCATTTACACTATGCTGCCGCGCTTGTGCCACGACATCGCGCACGGGATCGTCCGGGCTTGAAAGCACTTCCACCACAGGCATAAGCCGCAAACGATGATACCGCGTAAACAATCGCAGCAGCCGTTCTTCTTCCCCCGTATGCGTAACCCATTCGCCGTCGGGCCGAATCGTAAACCATCGCGGGCTCATATCGGTTAAGTGCCCGACATGCGCGCGAAGCCCGTCCAGCATCGCGTCAATATCCTGCGAAGCCGGATCAGACGGCAATAAAGCCGCGCGGACAGGCAATGACCCTGCTTCCAATTTGCTTAACGTCGCATACGCGGAACCACGTTGCGCGTCAAAAGCCGCAAGCCCGTACCAACCGTACCAGAAATCATACGGGATCGGCACCGCAGCGTCAAACAAAGGCGAACCATTAACGTAGCCCATCATGCCGGACCCGCGCAATTCCAAGCGCAATGTAATCGAATCGTCTTCCAATGGAACTATGGTTTTGGATTCATGGGCGACCATGGCTCCATCTTTCCATAATTGCAAATGGAAGCGTCCTCGTTGTTCAAACCCATACCGGATCATCTGGTTTTCCGTGCGGCGCGCATACAGCCAGAATGCGCCACCGATGTCTTCCAACTGGGCTTCAACAAATCCATCGCGTAATCGCTCGGATCCCAGCAAACGCGCGCTAACTTCCGTACGCGCGTCATCGGCGCGCAAGCGGGCGGTGCCCTCTTCAACAATCGCGTCTCCGCCATTGATCCACCACGCTTCGGAAAAAGTATCGGAATCGAAACGTTCGCTGATATAATTTTCGCGCAACCGCAATTTGTCGTACAACAACCGGACGCGTTCATCGGTTGTTTCCCGGTGAATCTGATCCACCATCAAGCGAAGTTCGTGCGCTTCCGGCAAGCTCAACAAATCGTAGCGCCAAATTGTATTGCCAAGTTCTTCATGCGCGTCGGGATGTTTTCCATCCTGCACCATGCGGTTGAGATACGTCATGCGCTCCCCGGCTGTTTCCGCCATGCGAATCATCATGGTCACAGCTTCCATATTATGCGGGTCGCGTTCCATCACACGGGTTGCCAGAAGGCGCGCTTCTTCGTAGCGCCGTTTTTCCATCAGATATTGGGCTTGTGCCAGCAGTACGTCCGGATTATCCGGGAACAGACGCGCATAAAGATTCAAAGACGCCAATGCTTCTTCTTCCATGCCTTCGCGGATCATGATGCGCACGCGGCGCAGCGCCAAGGATACCTGCCCCGGATCCAGATCCAAGCTGCGATCATAAAACGAAATGGCCTGAGCCGGACGGTTGGCGCGCAAATGCGCGTCGCCAATCAGCATCAGGGGGCGCGGGTTGCCCGGTTCCAACTCATGCCATTCGGTCCATTGCTCAATCGCCGTATCAAATTCATTGTCCATGTAGGCCGCCAGCCCGGTCTGTTCCAGCGATGTCGCGCGCGTCTGCAGGCTTTGATCGCCTTCTTCCAGGTCAGGGAGCGCCATAATTTCATAATAAATAGGCAAATCCGCATCGCTATCCGGTTCCGGCACACGCTCTACTTGCACCGAGGATAAACGGGCGTTTTCCGGCGATGCATTTAACGACGAATCGGCGGCGGTCGCGATTTGAAGCGTGGGCGCAATAGCCAAAATGGAATTAATCGCGGCAGGTCGCTCCAATACCGGCGGCAATTTCACCATTAAAGCCACGCCTTTATCGCGCAAAGCCGCTGTGGTCTGCTGTAACCAGGACGCAACTCGCGTGGCCGTGGCATTGCGCATATGCTCCAAATTCACAAAAATGCCGGACAAATTAAGCTCGGACGCTTGTTGCGCCAGCAGCGTAGGCGGCAAGCGGGCCAGCCATTCCTCTTCCTCTACCCGCACGCGCGGCGTGATATCCAAATGATAAATTTTGGCTAGCCGGTCAAAGATTTCCTTATCCCATGATTCACGCACAACCTGCCCCACGGGAGAAAATGAAATCCATGGAGGGCTTAACTTGGTTAACTGGTAGGAATGCTTATGAACCCACTGCACCACATGCGGGGAATACCCGGATTGTTCGGCCCATGTTGCCAGCGACGGCTGCTGATTTTTCATGGCCACGCTCGCAATATCCACGCGGGCACGTCCCCGTTCGGGGTCCCATACACTAAGCCCGAACATGCCGGGCTTGGGGTCGCCACGCATACGGATATGCGACCCGAAAAGAGGCTGACCGTTGATCAGCGCGTACAACAAGCGATCCCGCACAAATAATTCGAGCGTATGCGTGTCGCGGGGGCCCATCCGCGTATGCGAAGATGCGAGGGTGAAGCGGTCGAGGGACACATGTTTTTGACGCAACCAAACGCTGAGGTCGTCTTCTCTTTCGTCTTCCCAGCCCGATTCTCCGCGGCCAAATTGTTTTTCGCGCAACCACGCTTCCCCGCGGGAATCAATGCCGAGGTACACATACGATTCCTCGTCCGGGCTGGCACGCACATACAAACCCAGTTGTCCCGCATACAAGCGGAAATCCACGCGCGCATAAAAATCGCGGCTCAAATCGCTACCGGCCAACCACATTTTCGCGCCTGTAGTCTCGTCCGTGGCATGCAAGGACATACGGTCCTGTTCCATGTGCATGCCGCCCCAGTCTACAATCCATGCGGATTCAAGGTCACCGGCATCCCCTTCCACCACGGGGGTTTCCATAGGCCACACTTTTTCCAGATAAGCTACGAGATCCTCGCCGCTCCAATCCGGGCGCACCCTTAACCGGTTCAAACGGCGCGGATCGTTATACCGCGTATTGGCGGCCAGGTTTCCCGACACAAAGCCAAGATCATAAAACTGCTCTATCTGGGCAAGATTAACCCGGCGCATAAACGTGCCGCGCGATTGAAACTGTCCAAAATCACCGTAAGGATATGCATACGCAATCGGACGCACTCCGACACGTCGTTCAATCAGCGCGAGGCTTTTCTCGTGATCGGCGCGCAACCGCGCAATAAATTCATCGGGCTTCTCAAAGCGGCCTTCGTCGGCCATCCACATCGGCGTGGTCATGTAATGTCCGGTGCGGCCAGAAGCATTGGCTTGGACCGGCATGAACCCGTTGTGGCTCTGCACGCCGATTTCCCATGCGCGTGAACGAACCATGCCGCGCACGTACGGCCACAGCAAACTAGCGGGATCCCGCTCGTCTATCGGTTTGGTCCACAAAAACATGACCCCGTTCCAGCCCGCCCGCCGCATATGCGCTTTCGCGCCAAAATAGGACGTGCGACGCCCGTGATCAAACGTAATCAATACGGCTTTACGTGGCAACGGTTCCCCTTCATGCATCATGTTGCGCACATCTTCCAACGTAACCGGCATATAACCGTTGGCTTTCAGTGTGGCAATGTGATCCCGGAACTGGGCGGGCGACACTTCGCCTTCCTTGCCGGACACGCCTTCATAGGCAAGCGCGGCAAACGTAAACGCGTCCCGCTGCCCTTTCTCGATCGGAGGCGGCCACAACAAACGGGTTGCCAGAATTTTAATCGGGAAATACCAAGCCACCAGCAAGCAGAGGACCATCAGAAAATAAAGCCAGGATGTGGCATAAGATACACGTACAGGCTGTGTCGGACGGTGTGCGCCGCCCGGTTGCTGCGGTTGCGTCGAAGATGATGGTGTAGTCATTATTAGCGAGTCCCCCAGGTCGTTTTACGCACGGTGGCCAGCGCGTAGTATCCTTGCCAACTGAAAAACAATACATACGTGATCATAAAAACAAAACCAGCCCACCAGTGAGGCCGACCGGTTTTTTCCAAATAATAAAGAGACCAAAGCAACGTTACCACCATAACGCCGCCAATATAAAAGTATGAAGGTTGCCCCAGAAGAATTGGCGCCATAAACAGCGCCATAAACATCACCAAAGGCGCCAGTAACGGAAGAATCATCATGGCATACCACGAAATAGCCGCAATGGGGTGTTTGCGAATCATAAAACGGCCCGCAATAAACATTTCACGAATCCACGAGCGTTTCCAACGACATTGTTGACGCGCGTATTTGCCCCATGTCTCAGGCACAATCGTGGTGGCCAACGCTTCATCGTCATACAACACGCGATAATCTTTAAGCAGGAAATTCGTTAAACTGCGATCATCGCCGTAGGTGGCATAGCGCCCCAGATACCGCTGATACAACCATTTATCCAGCACATTCAGCACGCACGTTTTACGATACGCCGAAAAACAGCCCGGGCAGCAACTAACCGCGCCAAAGATGCTTTCGGCTGCTTTCATGACGCGATACGACACGTAATAACGTACATCCTGCATTTTCGTCAGCATGTTGACGCGCACATTTTCCACATCGGTGTGGCCCGCCACAGCCGCGACCGTAGGATCGGCCAAGCCTTGCAACACCTTATAGATAGAGCCGCGCAACAGAAAACTGTCCGAATCCACATACACCAGCATTTCGCAACGGGACAACAAAGCCCCGATCGCCATCCCGTGCCGTTTGCCTTTGTTTTTCTCGAAATCCACAACAACCAGTGAAGGATAGCGGCTTTGCGCACGAATCATTTCGTTTAGGGTGTTATCTGTGGATCCGTCATTCACCACAACCACTTCCAGTTTTTCGTGAGGATATCCTTCCGAATAAATGCGCGACACCGTTCTAAAGATCGAGTCATCTTCATTACGGCACGCAACCACGACCGTGACACTCGGCTGGAATCCCGCATCGGCCGGGGGCACATAAAAAGCAGCTAATAGAAAGCGGGACAAAATAAAGGCGCCGACCGCGATGCTGTAGAGATTGACCCAAGGCTGATACCAGTAATATTCCAGATTATGCAATTTAAGGAATATGGCAAGGGAAAGAAGAACAATGCCGACAACCGCGAAGATATTTAATAATAACGGGTGACGACGACGATAATTTGGCCCCGTATCGCGATTATCCCCTTCTTTTACAGTGTACGACGCATCCGGAGGCACCTCAAAAGCAGTCACGTCCAGACGCGCCTGACAGAAAGGGCACACCGAAGGGGGCGGCGTCGAAATCACGCGAATCGAATATTCGCATTGCGAACAGCGGCACACCATGCCTTGCGCCGGACGACTCGCGGATAATTTCCACGATTCCCCAACTGCCTCCAGCGCAGTGTCCCCTGTCCAAGCCGTTTGAGCCACGGTGTCACCTCTCATAAATTACGATCCCGCAAGAAATTGATGATTGACGCTTCCCAGCGAAATACATACCTTTACACATATAAGACATTCAAGACTATTTTTGCGATAGTTTTTGTGGGGAAAACAAGCAGACATCGCAAAGATGACAATTGATTAACTTGAAATAATAGGGTTAAGTGTGGCATAGTGTGTTCGAGAAAACAATCGAAACTTTCTGGGTCTCAACTATTTCACAGGTATGTTATGGCAAAAATTCTTTTAATTGAAGACGATGACGGGGTACGCAAATACATTTCCAAAATTCTGGAAATGATGGGACATGATGTATTGATCGCGGAAGAAGGCGGGAAAGGCTATGAATTGGCCAAAGATCCCGAGATCAAAGCCATCCTGACTGATTTATCCATGCCGGGTACTTTAAGTGAAATGGAATTGGTTCGAAAATTGCGCGAATTGCGTCCGGAATGCCCCATTGTGGTATGTTCCGGCTATCCCACGCAGGATCGTCTCGAAGAGTGCGAAACACTGGGCATCACCGATTTCCTTACCAAACCTTTCGAAGTCTCCTTCATCCGCAGCGTAATGGCACGTTTGCTGGACGAACCTGCAGCGGGGGAGAAGACTTGAGAAGAGAGGCGCTATGATTACAAAAATACCGACAGGGGTTGATTTTTTTGACGAAGCATACGGGGGCACGTATCAAGGGCGTGTTATGCTTGTGACGGCCAAATCCGGCGCGGGCAAAACCATACTGGGCGTGCAATTTCTTGCCGAAGGCCTCAAACGTGGCGAACGCTGTCTATTATTATCCGCGCGGCCCGCGGAAGATGTAGCGCTTCATGCCAGTGGATTTGGTCTTCCTGTAGACACCGCTATTGCATCCAATGATTTAATCATTCTGGAATATAGCGAATTTGTGCCCGGTCGCGACCGGGAGGATACCCTGAAACTGCCGCCGGATAGTTTTCTCCAGCTCAAGCAAATCATTGAAGAACAATCCGTGCAACGCGTGGTATTGGACACCATTCTTCCCTGGGTAGCTTTGAAAGATGAAGAAAGCCTTGCCGAACACATTTTCTCTTTTGTGCGTGTGTTTCACCGCATTGGCACTACGTCACTGTTTACGTTACCGAAACCGGCTTCACCCGCGGCGAACCGGTTGCGGAAACTACTGGAAGACGTTGTGCCCGTGTCTGTGACTTTGCACCATTATGAAGAGGAGAACCGCTATGAGTGGCAGGTCAACAAATACCTGGGCGCCGAACAATCTCCTATGACAGTGCCATATGAAATCAAATCAAAAGTAGGCCTTGTTCGTAAAGGGGCTTCCGCCAAACCGATTTCCCCTGCAGCGTCCGCACCGTCTTTCGCCGCCGCACAACAAGCGCCTGTCCGCGGACCTGCGCAACCACAAACACCACCGCGCCCGGCTTCGCAAAGCGGAGGCAAACCCAGTTTTTCCGATTTACTTCTGCGCTCATCATCCGGACAGCAGCAGATCACACCGAGCGCGGCGCATGCGTCCATGGCATCGGGTTCGGGCTGGGGTAGCCTGGTCTCACCGGGGCCCAAGACCAAAGGTAATTTCTAATGTATGTAAGTTATTGGAATTTAAGGGAAAACCCTTTTCAAAACGTAGCGGATACGCGTTTCGCGTATTTGTCAAATCAGCACAAGGAAGGGCTTGCCCGTTTATTATACTTAGTAGAAGGCAAAAAACTCGGAGGCGTGCTAGTTGGGCCATACGGGGTCGGCAAGTCCATGGTGCTCGAAATGATGGCGGAAAAAATCACCGAACAAGGCGTCTCCCGTTTCTTTCAAGTGGACGCCACCCCCGTGGGCACTCTGGGCGTTGCACAACAAATTTTGAATTATCTCGGCTTTCGGGAAAAAGTGACGGATCTGGCGTCAGCCATGATGGCGCTGCAAACAGCGCTTAATAACGACGACAATCGCAGCAAACATTTGGCAATTGCTATTGACGAAGCCCAATTTCTCCGGGAAGCCCAGGCGTTTGAATTTCTGCATTTATTAACCAATCTACGCAGCCCGCGCAAAGACGGCGCACATGGCGAAACCGCTGTCACGTTGATTCTTGCGGGACATCTGGACTTACTGAATATGATCTCCAGTGAACCGTCTTTCTGCCAGCGCATGCAACTGGCCTGGCAATTAGAGCCTTTGAACGAAAGCCAGACCGTTGAATATGTGCATCATCGCATGCGCGCGGCAGGCGGCGACATTTGGGCTTTCGAAGAAGAAGCGTTGCGTGAAGTGCACCATGCCAGTCACGGCATTCCCCGTCAGATAAACAATATTTGCGACATTGCCCTGCTACTGGGTTGTGCCGCGCAAGCCCCCAAAATTGGCCGCGAACTTATGCAACAGGCCATTAACGAAGTCAATTCGCCTATGTTGCGCGGCGAAGCATTTCAAGGAGCACGGGCATGAATGAAGTAGGCACTTCCCTCACGATGACAGGATTAATCGCCACCGTGGTAAGCGTGTTGTTTGCTATTGCGGCCTTGTACGTTTCGCACCGGCGCCGCGTACATCCGGGCAGCAATACCGCCGCACCGTATGTCAGCCAACCCACACACATCACACCGACGCCGCCCCGCAAACCCGCGACCCCGATTCCGATGGCGCACCCCAAACCTGCGCATCCTGAACCCGAGCCTACCGTGTCGCCATCCGCCTTTAACGTAGCGCCCGGAAGCGCGCCGTTATTCAAAAAACTCGGCGGCGACAACCCAACACCTAAACCGGTACAATCCGTTCCCGCCGAAAAGAAACAGTACGTCTGGGAATAATAAATCCTGTGGCGTTGCATGATCCACCGCCCGAGCTTGACGCTTGCGACTTTATGGATCTTTTCGAAAAAGCCGTCACGGTTCCGGACGATGGAACCGCTCTCCAAGCTCTTTCCCTAGCGTTGGACCGCGCTGAAAACACGTTGTCCCGCGCGTTTATAACCGACCTTATCGAACGGCTGCGCGCACAGCACCGGAATGTCGCGGAACGTGATGCATTAACCGGATGCTTTAACCGGGTTTATTTAAGCCGCGCATGGCCTTTGAGCGTGGAGGTCGCTCTGGCCGGGAAAAGCATTTTGACGCTCGCGTTAGTGGACTTAAACGGGTTCAAAAAAATAAACGATCAGTACGGTCATCGCGTCGGCGATACGATTTTAGAAGAATGGGCACGGGATTTTAGCAAAAATGTGCCCACGTCCATAAGTGTGGGACGCTGGGGCGGCGACGAATTTTATGTTTTTTTTACGGCGGACCGCATGGATCAAGTTCAACAAAAATTAACTCTTGTGCATAAAGCTGCCTGTGTACAAACCTCCCGCGGATTGAGTATGCGCGCGACGATAGGCGCTATAACCCGCGACTACACCGACGCCGACATCGCGGACTTAAACGCCTGTTTTGATCAAGCCGACGCCGTTTTGCGGACCGCCAAACGGGCCGGAGTAGAATTTAGTTTGAATAACGCATCGGCGCTGACATAAGATTCTCTCGGATGACCTGTAGTAGTGCAACGTATATGAAAAAAATAGTTGTAACCGGCGCGGCGGGATTTATTGGCTCCCATCTGTGCGAAGCATTAACCGATCACGCATACGATGTGATCGGTCTTGACGCATTTGTCCCGTACTACCCTCGCCCGCTAAAGGAAAAAAACCTGGAAAGTTTGCGGCAACGAAAAAATTTCACGTTTCACGAAGTAGATTTGCGCAGTGACGCGTTGACATCTTTTCTGGAAGGAGCCGATACCGTTTATCACTTAGCGGCTATGGCCGGCTTGATGCGCAGTTGGAGCGACTTTAACCTCTATGCTTCCTGCAACGCCGAAGGAACCCAACGTTTGCTGGATGCCGCGAAAGAAACCCGCGTTCCTCATTTTTTGTATATTTCAACGTCAAGCGTATACGGCAAAGAAGCCACCGGACCTGAAGATTCTGCGCTGAACCCCTACTCGCCTTATGGCATCACGAAATTGGCGGGCGAACTATTATGCAGAGCCTACGAAGCCAATTTTGGCATGCCGATTACAATTCTTCGCTATTTTTCCGTGTATGGCCCGCGGCAGCGTCCGGACATGGCATACAATATTTTGATTCGTTCCCTGCTGGAAGGCAAACCGTTTACCCAGTTCGGGGACGGGGAACAAACGCGCAGCAATACGTATGTGGCGGACTGTGTGGCGGCGACTATGCTTGCGGGAGAACAACGGGACAAGGCATTAGGCCATATTTTTAATGTCGGCGGCGGGGAAATTGTGTCATTGAATCGCGTGCGCGAAATGTTGGAAGACTTGCTTGGACAACGCATTGCCATTGAAAAAAAACCGCCGCGTCCCGGCGACCAGAAACACACGGCGGCAAATATCGAAAAAATAAAACGCCTGCTCGGGTACGAACCCCGCACAAGCGTTTACGACGGACTCAAAGCCCAGATTGAATGGCAGCAAAATATATAAGAGCTTAATGTTGCGGCGCCGCTAAATCCCTTGCTTCATCGCCGAATATCTCCACGCCTTTGCGGGGCGCTTCCGTATTGCCTAATATTTCTTCCCAAGCCCATGCATTTTTGGCATCCACTTCGCTGGCGCCATGTTGCATCTGGAACTCGACATACTCGTCTTTTAAATTTTTTTGGGCTTTGGCAGGCTCGTACCAATGATCGCTGGGCGCATGTTTTTGTTCCCCGCAGGACATCAAGACAAGGCAAGCGAGAACCAGACTGTAACGCGAGATATTCATACTGCTAGTGTAAGCCCGAACGAGAGCGGATCAATAAATTTTACCGAAAAACAAAAGGCGACTTATAGCAGACCTTAATACTGGTCGGTAATTATCGCGAGGTAAGGCGCGTTGGCCCAACGCGCTAGGTCGCTGTGCGGCGGGCTGGGCCAGCCCGCCCTACCCATAAATTTATACGCATACGTAGTAGGGTTTGTTTTTATTCCAGCAAGGGCTGCAACTCCGTCCATACACGATCCACGGCCATGCGAAGGCCACGTGGATTCCAGTGCGTGTCATCCCGCCAATACACCGCTTTGTTTTCCGATATGGCTTCCTCAAAAACAGGCAGCATATTCACGACATGAATATTCCGTTCCTGAAGCGCTTTTTCCAGCGCAGGCAACGGCGAAGGCGCAATAGGCGGTCCTTGTTCTTTGATGGCCTGAGGAATCCAAGCTTGCAATACCTGTTCTTTCTCCGGAATCAGCAACACGATTAAATGGATGTCTCGCGCAGAACACCAATCGTGCAAATACTGAATAGACCATGCCACTTTAGACACGTCGCGCACACGTTCACTCCAGCGCAACGTCTCAATATGGTAGCGGAAAAACAAAGATTGTTCGCCGGATTCGTTAGGCAAGGAAACAACCACTTCGGGATTAATCATACCGAACAGATAATACCGCACACGATTCCATAACCAAGCGCCTGCCTGCGCCGTCATGGAGGAGTTCGGTAACGATGTTTTTAACAGCCGGGGCGAAAGCTCATTCCAATGCACGCGCACCCCCGTCGCAGGCATCCCTCCTTCTTCCGTAGCAGCGCGGTCCTCCTGTAAACCGGTATTCGCCCGTATCGCAAGTTGATAAACCAGCCCGGCAAACATATCCCCGCCGATTTCGCGTTCGGCAAAGCCCCATATCAAAACGCGCGGATAACGATCATGAAAACGCGGATTATCAATGAACTTCAATACACTGACAAACGGTCCATGCCCCATAAGCGCATGATTGTACACCTGTAACCCTGACACGTCCGCCAAGCGCGTAGCGAACATATCTTTCATCAGACCGGTAGCCATAAAACTATCCCCCACAACCACCACGTCAGGAACCGACCCGACATCATAAGGCCGGTTAATGTAGCCATCGCGATCACGCACGTTAACGCCTGCTTCCCGGAATTCTTCAAACCTGGACGCCAAAGACCGGACCCCGAGCAAGCGTGATAAGTCGCCTCCTCGTGAAGCGGATACATGGTTGGTCGTGAACAGGGGCAGCCCTGCGTCAACTGACGGTGGTTCGGAACTCATAACCGACGCGCCCGGCGCCGATATAAGGCCTGTTCCCCATTCGTACCACTGGAAACGCAACGTCCAATCCCCCGCCATCCAGACGAGCCAACCAAGCAGAAAAAGCCCTGCGAACCAACGCGAGGCGCGGGGCGTCATTTCATTTTCAAGTTCGTATAACGTACGCATGGATATTTCTGCTAAAACTGGAAATAAAGGAACGGAGACGCGGTATTTACCATGATCGTGAAAACAGAAAGCACAAACAACACACCCAACCATAGAAAAAATACGACATTCGCGCGCCACCGGATTTCCCAACTATTCGGCGCGATAAAAGCGATTCCCCCCGTCACAACAAGCAGTATGATCGCAAGAGGCGACTCCCCAAGAACCGCGACCAAACCCGCATCCACGCCATGCAATCCCGCCATGCCTTTGAGAACGGCCACGGCCTGCGACACGCTTTCCGCGCGGAAAAATACCCACCCTACAAGAACAAGCAAAAAAGTAAACACGCGCTGAAGCGCCACAGGCGCCCAAACCCACCATCCGCGTTTTCCTAATAGACGTTCCAGTGCAAGAAGCAAACCGTGATACCCGCCCCACACGACAAACGTCCAATTTGCCCCGTGCCATAATCCGCCGAGCAACATAGTAATAAACAGATTAACATACGTCCGCAGCGGGCCAAGACGATTGCCTCCCAGAGGGATGTATAAATAATCGCGAAGCCAGCTCGACAACGTGATATGCCATCGCCGCCAGAAATCAGTGATGGAAACCGCTTTGTAAGGCGAGTTAAAGTTCTGGGGCAAACGGAAACCAAGCATCAAGCCTAGTCCTACCGCCATATCGGAGTACCCGCTGAAATCAAAATAGATTTGCATCGCGTACCCGAGCGTGCCGGCCCATGCTGATACCAAGTCGGGCGTGGCCGCGTCAAACGCGCGCGGCGCCAGCAACGCCACCCCGTCCGCAAGAATGACTTTCTTGGCGAGGCCGACGATAAAAAAATTAATGCCCAACGCAGCTTTCGACCACGTATGCGTGCGCGCGACCAACTGATCGGCCAGATCCCGGTATCGCACAATAGGTCCCGCAATCAATTGCGGGAACAGCGCCACGTAACAAGCAAACGACCAGATAGAACGCGCGGGCTTTGCGGCGCCAAGATAGATATCTATCGAGTAGCTCATGCTTTGGAACGTGTAAAATGATATACCGACCGGCAGGACCACATGCAAAAGAGGAATAGGCGCGTCCAAACCAAACAACGCCGTCAATTGATTCACACTTTGCGCAGCCAGATCAAAATACTTGAAGAAGCCGAGGAGCGAGAGATTCGAGACCATGGATAAAATCAGCCAGCGACGCCTCACAATCCGGTCATCCGATGCCCCGATATGTTTGCCCGCCTGATAATCAATGAGTGTTGAAATCAACATCAACGAGCAGAAACGCCAGTCCCACCAGCCGTAGAAGAAATAACTCAACACCGTGAGCCACCCCAACCGCGCGCCTTTGGGGAGCAATACAAAATATCCCAGCAGAACCACCGGGAGAAACAAAAATAGAAACTCGTAACTGTTGAAGAGCATGGTGTGTCTATGAAGATATCTTCAGGAGCGCACGCTTGCACAAATCGTGTTGCTCCAATATTTCGGGAATTTCCGGCACGCGTGCGGAAGCAAGAATCGCGTCTATTTCATGATTTGACCAACCGGAGCAGACGCAGATCGTCCTGGCGTCTTGAAGATCAACGGGGTCGTATCGCATTAATTTGGTTAACAAAAGATCTTCGTTCGCAGGCCGGTAAAGGAATAAGGTCTGCCACGGTCCCGGAATGCGAACCCGATGCTTCATCCAGTCTGGGCGCAAAATAATCTGGGACTCATCAAACAAATGGGTGATGTAATACCCCTCGTCCGCGTATTTTTGATTTAATGCTTCCAGCGCATCCCAAAAATTACTGGAGGAAAGAAGTTGCTCCGCTTGGCCTGATGACAAAATAATATCCACGTCCATGGTTCGGGCATACTCCTCACGCATCGCTTCAAAAGCGAAATAGAGCGCCGTGCGCCCGAACAAAACCAGGTCCACCGGATGGTTCAGCAGTTGGTCCAATGAAGACAGCAACCTCTCCGACGGATTGTTCATACGGCCAGCTTCCAATGTTCAACCTTTCCCATACGTCCCTGTACAGGTTCGGCGAGCCGGGACCAATGGACAATCGGAGATTTTAAGTTATTTGGCGCCGGGAAGGCCTCTGCCAAACGTTGCCATCCTGCATGATCCGAGTCGCACTTCAAAGCGGCGCGCGCCAATTCAGCGATCACTACCTCCGCTCGTTCCATGATGATCAATCGTATAAGCATTTCTAATTTTATATCTCCACGTGATATGAACTGCGCGGCCATCCGTAGCATCTGAGGGCGGTCCAGGGCAACGGTTTGGCATAAACCGACGATTAATTCCTCGTTGCTGAATGTATTCAAGTCGGGCGCGCCAAAGGACTGATCCAGCGATGCATCGCGGATAAACCCTTTCACGCCGCGGGCTAAAGCCACTTCCACCAACCAGTCTTCAGGACATTTACATGCCGGAGCGGGAAAAATCGTCATGAGTCGCCGGATTTTATAACGAAGGGGAGATTCATGCCGGATCATGCCCAAGCGTTCCGCAAGCGTATGGCCAGTATTGTTCATTAGAGAAAGATACTTTATTTTGAACCGCGCAAGCAAGACATCAAGCCGCTGGCGAGGGCGCGGAACGCGTAACGGTCGTGATTGCCTGTGATGTTTAAACGGCGCAAGGTGAACGGGTCGGCATCGGGGCCGTTAAGCCCCTCCAACGTCGTCACTCCGCCGATACAGCCGTGCCGCTTGAGAATATCTGCCACGGCGGGAGTGTAATGGGCTGCTTCGCCATAAGGGTACGAATACACCGGTGACACCTCACCCACTTCCTCCTTGATGCGCGCCAGTGACCCGGCCACTTCCGCTTCGATGGTCTCCAGCGACTCGTGACCGAGAGAAATATGCGACACCGTATGCGCGCCGATTTCATGACCCTGCGCGGCCAGTTCACGAAGGTGGGAGTAGGACATGAAGGACGGGATACGAGATTCGTGATCCGGGATGCGAGAGAACATATCTGCCAGCTGCTTTTCACGTTCCGGCGCGGACATATTCTTGAGCTTTCGCTCAACATCCACGCACCAGTCCACATATCCCGCATCCCGTATCCCTCCTCCGCAGGAGTATCCCGTATCCCGTATCCCGTATCCCGAATCCCGTATCCTCCACCACCACGCCTCACACGTTCCATCCACGAAACCCGTCGTCACAAAAAACGTGGCGGGCAGGTCATATTTCGCGAGCAAGGGTGCGGCTTCTTCGAAATTATTGAGATAGCCGTCATCGAACGTGATAGCAGCCGCGTTGGGCGGTAACACGTTGCCTTCCATCGTATCACGCACGATTTGTGACAGCGGCATGACATGATAATGATGCTTGAGGGTGCGCAGATGCGTCTCAAACACGTCCGGCGCAGCAAAGAAACCATCAAAATTGAGTTGCGGCTCTATGGAAGCAGTCACGCCGTGATACGCAAAAACCCGGAAAGATTTCCGGGTCGCCCAACGAGCCAAGCCGACCGCGCCGCAACCCGCCGCCGTCCGCAGTAAACATTTTTTCAGGCGTCCCACTCCATTGTTCCTTTCCATCCCATAGGCGCTTCAAACCGCATGGCCACATCACTCCCCGCCAACTCCTCCAAGGTCATCGCAACACCATTAACCATACATGTTGAATGTATATCCAACATACTTCCGCCCTCCGACCTCCGACCTCCGACCACTGTCTTCCGACCTCCGACTTCTGACCTCTGACCTCCGACTTCCGACCTCTGACCTCCGACTTCCGCATCCCGTATCCCGTATCCCGTATCTCGCATCTCGCATCCCGCATCCCATATAGGCCACGTCCTAATTTCCGTCGCCTCCCGCAACAAAGGAATCTTTCTGTAATCAAACCCCATCAACGCGGCTGTAAAGATATCGGTCATCAAGGGATTATCTCCAAAAACCAACGCGTTGGCTTCAACCGGTGTGGCTTCCAATGGACCTTCCCCTTCCCCGGCAATCAAGCCGTCCACGATCGTCCAGATATTGCGCTGCGGTGTATCGGATAGCGTGCCGTCTTGCCGGCCGTATATAGCGATCCGCACAAGATCCAGCGTCATGCGCCAGCACGTGTCGTTCCCATACCAGCCACCATCGCGTATTGGATTTATACCCAGCGTTTTGATTAATCGTTCATTGATCCGGTAAGCCAATTTATAGATTTTACGCAACGCGGGCTGTGGATTGCCATCTATTGCATTTTCGAGCCAAACACTGATGGCCTTTAGTTGGCTTTTATCCGGATACTCATCCCCACCTCCCGGCGCGCCACCTTCGCGATGGTGCGCGAGACACTGTTTGCGCCCTACCGTGCCGACAAAATTTTTCATACTGAGCGTCACGCCTACTTTGCAATGCGTTTTCATTTTCGGCAGACTGATGATGGTATCGGCATCAATGACGGACTTGGCAATTACATACCGGTGTTTGTTCCGTCCGTGATACTGCATGGTGTCTTCGGCCTGATAATTGGAAACGCGGAACTTGTGACTATCCGCCTCGTGCGGGCATAACACACTGTGCCCGTCAAGATCGTAGGTCACATACCCGTGTGGATCGCCCGGCACTTCTTTCCATGAGCGGATATGACCGCGCTCATCCCGGTCAGCGTGGACTTGCCGGAAATCAATCAATTCCACAGCATGCCCTGTGTCGCGTTCAAAATCCTTGATCGCTTTTCCGATACCCGACGCTTCCAGAGCGCCTTCAAACGAAGTAGTTTGCAGCGGGGAATCGCCAACCATTATACGCCCCGTGCCTTGTAAGTCCGTCGCCACACGATCCAGCACCTGACGCAGCACTTCGCCCCGTGCGACGAGACAACGCACATCGTTTCCGCGCGGATGCCGGTCCAGCACCAGATTCGGTTTAATCAACACCGTCTGCCCCGGCGTGATACGACACGATTCCGGCCACACATCCCGCAAGGAAGGAGGGACGTTTTGCAAAGTATTTACCTGAAAATTCAACTGCATGATGGCGTCAAGGGAGTGCCGGTGAATGGGTCATGATTCGTTCGGCCACCAGGTCCCATGTGTAGTGATTCTTAACGCGTTCCAGCGCGGCGCGCCCCATCTCGCGACGATGCGAGGGATCGGCGTAGTAGGCGAGGATCGCGTTTGCGAGGGATTCAGGATTGTTCAGCGGTATAACATAGCCGGTCTTCCCATGCTGGATAATCTCCGGCATCGCATTAAAATCCGTGCCGATGCAGGGGACTCCTTGTGTCATTGCCTCAAGGAATACATATCCGAACGAATCACGAAGAGACGGCATGACAAACAAATCCGACTGCCGATACAGCGCGATCAAATCATCCTTCGACCGCACTGGCCCAAGCCAACGCACCCCCGCTTGCTCCACCCACTGGCCTTGATCAGGTCCGGCAATCATCAATTCCAACTCCGGACGCTGCGCATGGGCCTGCTTGAATGCTTGCAACAAATCCGCGCCCCCCTTCATGCCGAAATCCCATCCGACAAATATGATCCTGTTCGTGAAACCGGGCGACACCTCGTTCACCGCATGCTCCAGGAAATACGGATGCACCCCGCCGCCTGCCACTACCACGCGGTCGGGGTCCACACCGTACTCGGCCACCAAATGTGGCTTGACGTACGCCCCGCCCGTGTAAATCCGCCGCGCCTTCCGGTACAAGTCGGTCTCCAGCGCAAGGAAGGCGGCGCGGTCCCGTTCCGGCGGCAGCCAGGGCGTAATCCCGTCCGCGAGCGACAACTTCATCGTATAGAGAATAAACACATCGTAGTCGGAGACATCCCCCACGGCGTGCGGGAAATATTCCTTCGCCACGACGAGGACACGGGCGTCCGGTCGCCGTACCCGCGATAGCAATTGGGCATTGCGGCGCGAATTCCGTCGCCAGGCCCAGGATGAAAACAGCATATTCTCCCAGCGCGCCTTCCACATGACCTCGCGGTTGAAGCGGATAGACCGCAGCACGGGCCATAGCTTATAGGGCTTGGAAGCCAGCGCGTCCAGCACATGAACCGTGTAGCCCTGCCGCACCAAGGCGTCGGATATGTATCCACCCAATCCCGACGATGCACGTGGTTGGGTGATAATAGCGAAATGTCGATCTGAATTCATTACTATTTTATAATTGCTTGTTTATCTGCTATGCGCTGAAAAAATTTGCGATTTGTGAGTCTCGCAACTAAATAATGACGATAATATGCTTTAAGTCTTTCCGCGCACATCTCTGGCAAGGCAGACGCAAAGCGATTCTTCAATGATTGGCTCCTTGGCATGATGCCGGTTCTCGACACGCTAGATGTCGAGTCTTCCGTACTCTCCCGCCACGCTTCAACATAGTCCGATTGCTGTACATCTAATGTAGAAGGAACATCCCCGACCTTCTCCGCAAGCGCCATTACAAATAAGGGGCTACTGTTGATGCAACATACACGTGCGCCTAAGTCTCGGGAATCTTGGACATGATACCAGCGATTGTCGCTAAAGTGTTTTTCAACCACAACGATACTGCGCAATCGGAATCCGTTCACAGGCTGAAATAAGCGAAAAAATAATTCTGGTCCAAACTGGTAGAAACCATGCCCGCACTCATTGTTGGCGGGGGTCCATGTACAGAAGTGCCCCCCTTTCTTCAAAAGCCGCATACAGGATTGCATCGCGACAGAAGCGTGAAATACATGCTCAATCGTTCCCCCATCAAAAACAAAATCGTACCGATTCTCAAATTCAGAGGGCAATGACAGATTCAAATCATGAATAAGACCTGCGCCTTCATAGTCTGAATTGTCCAAAACATCTAATGTCTTTGCGCCTAGCAGATGGAACAATTGGTCCGCATATGGTGCTTTTTTCAGAACATTGCCGACTGCCGCAGAAATATCATTTTCCAATAACAGCTTGTTAAGAAGCTCTAGATCCGCAAACAACCATTGCCGACCAAGGGTTAATGTCCTTTCGAAAGAAACTCCTGCCCGCTTTGCAGTTAAGAGAAACTTTGCGCTATCTATATTTATTCCCATTAATATTTTCTTCCTCTGTATAAAAGTTTTTCAATTCTTAATCTATAGTCAACAATACACCGCGTGAACACACGAAGCCCACATGCACCCCGACAATTCAGACGCGCGACAGCGTGAATTTTCTTTTGCCTGACTTTGTGCGCTCAATATGACCTATGCAAACTAAACATGGTTTATTTTACCTGCCTTACCTTAAGGCGTATTCACGCCCATGGTGCACTTGCCTTCACACACCAAATTAGATCGGCGCGAGATAAAATTATACTTCAAGAAGATCGCTCCATCAATTTCAAATTGCCCAACACCAATCGCGCCCGCTGCCGCCATGAATAACGCTCCTCCAATTGCCGCCGCGCTTCTTGGCCCAGCCGACTTCTCAATGCACGGTCGCCAATCAAAACATTTAGGGCCTGGCACCAGGCATCCATATCCTGCGCTGGCGCGAGCCAGGCGTTCTGGTCGTGTTGCAGCACTTCACGCAACACAGGCAGATCAGCGCAAAGGATAGCTTTGCCCGCAGCCATATATTCGAAGAGTTTGAGCGGCGACATCCATTGCCCCTTGTCCCCCCCGCCACTCATCGTAATGGACGCATGGTACGGCGCTATCAGGA
>Ga0081528_100306_pt1 | contig 30978 bp, 23 predicted proteins | sample HotLakmasection4_FD_71011 | JGI IMG/M metagenome (GOLD analysis project Ga0081528, IMG submission 71011) | Hypersaline microbial mat communities from Hot Lake, Washington, USA - Section #4 (SPADES assembly) (version 2) | ecosystem: Environmental > Aquatic > Non-marine Saline and Alkaline >...
GATCGGGTTGGACTCGTCGATGCGCCGGCCGATGCGGGTGACGATGCGGGTCGCGACGTTGAGCACGTGGGCGTTGTCGGCGAACCGGATGTCGGTCAGCTGCAGCTTGCCGCCGCGCTCCACATAGACCTGGTACGGCCCGTTGACCATGATGTCGGTGACCGACTGGTCGCCCAGCAGCGACTCCAGCGGCCCCAGGCCGACCATGTCGTCGACCAGTGCCGTGACCAGGTCACCGTGCTGGGTCCGCGTCAGCGGCAGGCGCAGCTCCTCCCGGATCTGCGCGACGATCACGTCGAGCCCCCGCACCAGCGCGCCATGGTCCAGCAGCGAGGCCGCTCCGACGTCGAGCCGGTCGAGCACCAGCGGCTTGACGCGCCGCTTGGCCTCCTCCAGCGACGGTGCGGCGTTGCCGTTGGCCGGGGCCGCACGGCCCTCCGGCGGGTCCGCAGCCGGCGCCGGCCCGGGCGCCTCGGTATCGGCCGCGAGCAGTTGGTCGGTCAGCACGGCGACGAGGCGTCGCTGGTCGCTCAGGTCCGGCGCCGCGTCCTCCCGGTCCAGGATGTCGATGACGATGTCGCCGACCTGCTGGGCGAGCTGCCGGCGCGGCAGCCGCTGCGCTTCGGCCGGCGGCAGCTGTTCGGCCAGCAGCGGAAGCATCCGCTCCGCCAGCGCCTCCAGCGACGCCCCCGACTCCGGTTCCGCGGCGGCACCGGTCTGCGCATCCGGATTCGAAAAGGACTGACCATCAAGCATCTTTACCACTGCGCCCGATCGCGCCATATTCGTGCCCGCAGCGGCGCTGGTCCGGCCGCTTCCCCTGAAAACCCCCGGCAGTCGGCCGAGCCATGGAAAAAAATTACAAGCATTTTAATGAATATCCATTCCGAAGATCAGGTACATCTGAGGGTATGTATTGTTAACCTTGACGGCTTACCAAATACCATCCGGACATCGAACTGAAGCTTCATTGGGCAACGGCCGAATATCCACACGCTTATTCCGGATTGAGCACAGGATGAACACGGCGAAATTGTGCCGTCGCCGCATTGACGTGGTGACAGCGGACCCCACATGCCGCATGTTAGAGGTCAGTGCAGCGTCGGCGCAGTCACCAGGTCAGGCAAACAGCTCAGGCATTGCAGGGACGCCAGGAGCCCCGGTGCTTCCCGGCACGTCGCAGGCTGCGCCCAGGTACAACGACTTTGAGCCGCGCACAGCGGCCTTCGGCAGCAGGGGCCGGTGCACCGTCGCCGGTCCGGGCGGCAACGGGCGCCGGCCAGAAGGGCTGGTCTGCCCCCACGTCATGGGAGAAACCGCGATGGATACGCTCGAACGCTACCTCACCGATACCGGCGACGTCCGCGCCGGCCGGCCCAGCGAACTGTCGCCTTGGGCCGGATTCGCCCCGGGTCGCTGGCAGACCGAGATCGATCTGCGCGGTTTCATTCAGGCCAACTACACCCCCTATTCGGGCACCGCGGAGTTCCTGGCCGGCCCGACCGCCCGTACCCGCGCCGTGTGGGACAAGGTCGCCGACCTGGTGCGCCAGGAGCGCGAAAAGGGCGGAGTGCTGGATGCCGACACCAAGGAGGTGTCCACCATCACCAGCCATGGCGCCGGCTACATCGATCGCGAGCTCGAGAAGATCGTCGGCGTGCAGACCGACAAACCCTTGAAGCGCGCGCTGATGCCGTTCGGCGGCATCCGCACGGCCAAGCAGGCGCTGGAGGCGCACGGCTTGAGCCTTGATCCGGGGACGGAGCGCATCTTCACGGAATACCGGCAGACCCACAATCAGGGCGTTTTCGACGCCTACACAGACGAGATGCGCCGCGCCCGGCGGTCCGGGATCATCACCGGCCTGCCCGATGCCTACGGCCGCGGCCGCATCATCGGCGACTACAGGCGCGTCGCCCTGTACGGCCTGGACCGGCTGATCGAGCAGAAGCAGCAGGAGCACGTCAGCCTCGACTTCGACACGATGGGCGAGGAGACGCTGAACCTGCGCTGGGAAATCGGCCAGCAGATCGATGCCCTGAAAGATTTGAAAAAGCTTGGCCGGACCTACGGGTTCGACCTCGGGCGGCCGGCGGTGACGGCGCAGGAAGCGATCCAGTGGCTGTATTTCGGGTATTTGGCCGCGGTGAAGGACCAGAACGGCGCCGCGATGTCGCTGGGCCGGGTGTCGACCTTCCTGGACATCTATGTCGAGCGCGACCTGAAATTGGGCCTGCTGACCGAGGAATCGGCGCAGGAGCTGATTGACGACCTGGTCATCAAGCTGCGCATCGTGCGGTTCATGCGCACGCCGGACTACGACGAGCTGTTCTCCGGCGATCCCACCTGGGTGACGGAGTGCATCGGCGGCGTTGGTGTCGATGGCCGGCCGCTGGTCACCCGCTCGTCGTTCCGCTGGCTGAACACGCTGTACACCCTGGGCCCGGCGCCGGAGCCGAACCTGACCGTGCTGTGGTCGGAGCGGCTGCCGCAGGCGTTCAAGGACTTCAGCGCCAAGGTGTCGATCGACACCAGCTCGATCCAGTACGAGAACGACGACCTGATGCGGCCCTATTGGGGCGACGACTACGGCATCGCCTGCTGCGTCTCCGCCATGCGGATCGGCAAGCAGATGCAGTTCTTCGGGGCCCGCGCCAACCTGGGCAAGGCGCTGCTCTACGCCCTCAACGGCGGCCGGGACGAGAAGTCCGGCGAGCAGATCACCCCGCCGTTCGCGCCGATCACCGGCGACGTGCTGGACTACGACGAGGTGATGCAGCGCTTCGACACCATGCTTGACTGGCTGGCGCGCACCTACGTCAACACGCTGAACGTCATCCACTTCATGCACGACCGCCATTCCTATGAGCGGATCGAGATGGCGCTGCACGACCGGGACGTGCTGCGCACCATGGCGTGCGGCATGGCCGGCCTGTCGGTGGTGGCGGACAGCCTGTCGGCGATCAAGCACGCCCGCGTCAAGGTGGTCCGAGACGCGCGCGGGCTGGCCGTCGATTTCGAGACGGAGGGGGATTTCCCCACCTACGGCAACAACGACGAGCGCGCGGACACCATTGCGGTGTGGCTGGTGCGCACGTTCATGGAGAAGCTGCGGCGGCGCCCGACCTATCGCCAGGCGATGACCACCCAGTCGATCCTGACCATCACGTCGAACGTCGTGTACGGCAAGAAGACCGGCTCCACGCCCGACGGCCGCAAGGCCGGCGAGCCGTTCGCCCCCGGCGCCAACCCGATGCACGGCCGCGACAACAAGGGGCCGCTGGCATCCATGGCCTCGGTGGCCAAGCTGCCCTACGAGCACGCGCAGGACGGCGTGTCCTACACCTTCTCCATCGTGCCCAAGGCGCTGGGCCGGGCGGAGCCGGACCGCGTCATGAACCTGGTGACCATGCTCGACGGATACTTCGGCCAGGGCGGCCACCACATCAACGTGAACGTGTTCGACCGGGAGACGCTCATGGACGCCATGGAGCACCCGGAAAAGTACCCGCAGCTGACCATCCGCGTGTCGGGCTATGCGGTGAACTTCGTCAAGCTGAAGCGGGAGCAGCAGCTTGACGTGATCCGGCGTACCTTCCACGGCGCACACGCGGCCAACGGTGGCGCCCCGGCCTGACGCGGCGGTCGCTTTGTTCGGGGACCGGCAGCCGGGTGCTGCCGGTCCCCTCGCGTTCTTTGACCCTGCGGAGAAACAACGCCGATGCGCATGTTCGCCAATAACGAACTCGACGCGCTACTGGAATATGGCGACAGCGGCTATGTCCATTCGGTCGAGACCGGTGGCACCGTGGACGGGCCGGGACTGCGCTATGTGGTGTTCACGGCCGGCTGCCCGTTGCGCTGCCTGTACTGCCACAACCCGGACGCCATGCACCGGAAGTACGGCCACGTCATGCGGGTCGACGACCTGCTGGACGATATCGCCACGTACATCCCCTATCTGAAGCGCGGATCGGGCGGCCTGACCGTGTCCGGCGGCGAGCCGTTGGTGCAGCCGGCGTTCACCCATGCGCTGCTGCGCGGCGCCAAGATCCTGGGCCTGCATACGGCGCTCGACACGTCCGGGTTCCTCGGCGCCCGTGCGTCGGACGCGATGCTGGCGGACATCGACCTGGTGCTGCTCGACGTCAAGGCGTTCGCGCCGGCGACCTACCAACGGGTGACGGGCGTGTCCCTGAAACCGACTTTCGATTTCGCGCGGCGACTGTCCGGATTGGGCAAGTCCATGTGGATCCGCTACGTGCTGGTCCCCGGCCTGACGGACAACCTAGCCGAGATCGAGGGTCTGGCCGACTTCGCAGCCGGCCTGGACGCGGTGCAGCGCGTCGAGGTGCTGCCCTTCCACAAGATGGGCGAGTGGAAATGGGAACAGCTGTCCCTGCCCTACCAGCTCAAGGACACGCCGCCGCCCTCCCTCGAACAGGTCGACGAGGTGCGCTCCGTATTCCGGAGCCGGGGACTGACGACGGCCTAGATCCGGACGGGCCGCACGAGCGCATCGCGGCATGATCGCCGCAATGCGCCGTTCGGCCCGACAGGCTCAGTCCGCCGCGGCGCACATCCGCGCGACACGGGGTTCCGGAGTCCGGATCAACGCATTGCACACGAACCCGATCAGCAGCAGCGCCGCCATCAGGTGCATGGTGTTGCCGTAGGCCTGCTCCGTCGGGATCCCCTGCGCGATCTGCCACGCGTTCAGGTAGCTGAGCAGCGCCGGTCCGACCAGGCCGGCCGCCGACCAGGCGGTCAGGACGGGCCCGTAAATGCCGCTGAAGTGTCTGAGGCCGAACACGTCCTTGACGTACGCCGGGATGGTCGCAAAGCCGCCGCCGTACATGCTGATGATCACCATGTAGCAGATCATGTACAGCCAGATGTTGCCGCCCGTGTAGGGCACGGCAAAGTACAGCGTTGCCCCCAGCAGGAAGAACACGGCGAAGGTCATGCGGCGCCCGATCGCGTCGGAGACGGTGGACCAGCCGATCCGCCCGACCATGTTGCCGACGCTGAGCAGCGTGACGAACAGCGTCGCCATGCCCACGGTGGCCCGCAACGGGAACAGCTCCTGGATCATGGCGGCCGCCTGGCTGATCACCGCAACGCCGGCGGTCACGTTCAGGAACAGGATCAGCCAGAGCAGATAGAACGTGCGCGTGCGGACCGCGGTGCTCAGCGGCACGCCGCGCGCAATCGCCGGCTTTGCCTCGGGCAGCGCACCGGCCTGTGCCGCCTCCGGCGCGGCGGTGGCGGGAACGCGGGCGATCAGGGCGCCGGCCAGCATGACCACGAGATAGAGCGCGCCCATCACCAGCATGGTCTGTGCCACGCCCACGCTGGTGGGCGACCTGAACGCCGCCATCAGCTCGACCGCCAGCGGGGCGCCGATGATGGCGCCGGCACCGAACCCCATGATGACGATGCCGGAGGCCAGACCGGGCCGGTCGGGGAACCATTTCAGCAAGGTCGCGACCGACGTGATGTAGCCGATGCCGATGCCGATGCCGCCGATCACCCCGTAGCCCAGATAGAGCAGCACCAGCTCGTGCAGGCTGATGCCCAGGGCGGAGATCCAGAACCCGCCGCCGAAGCACAGCGCCGCGGCGAACAACAGCAGGCGCGGCCCCAGCCGGTCGATCCAGGTGCCGATCACCGCGGCAGTCAGACCCGCAAGCGCGTTGGCAAGACCGAAGATCCAGGCGATCTCCGTGTGGGTCCAGTCGGCCGGGGTGGGCGCGCCGACTCCGATCACCTGCATCAGTGGCCGATTGAACACGCTGAACGCGTACAGCTGGCCGATCGACACGTGTACGCACACGGCGGCAATGGCCACCCAGGTCCGTTTGTACCCGGCCGGGGCGACGGCATGGGATCGCTGCAGGAAAGACATTGCCGGCATCTCCAGACTTGCGATGGGGTTGGCTTCAAAGTGAAAGCTGCCGCTGACCTTCCGGCTCCAGCAGGTCCACATCGGCCGGAACGGTTTCGCCCAGCAGCAGCTCGGCCGCCTGGTTGGCCGCGTCGCGAAACGGCAGCAGGATCAGGTCGGCGCCGGAGTCAATCAGATCGTGGGCGGTGGTCTCGTGGCGTGCGGCCACGGCGATGCGGCCGGTGAAGCCCTGGGCGCGCAGCGATCCGATCAGGGCCAGGCGCGGGTCGTCGTGACTGACGCCTGTGTCGTGCTCCGGGACCGCGGAGACGGCCCAGCGGACCCCGTCCAGCGGCAGGTGGGCAACGAAATCGGGGTCGGTGGAATCGCCGTACAGGACGTCGATGCCGGCCGCGCGCCAGCGGCGCACCGCGGTCGGATTGAAGTCGATGCCCAGCACGCGGAGACCCGCCGCCGCCAGGCGCTGGGCGATGGCACCGCCATACCGGCCCATTCCGAACAGGATCACGTCGTGCCGGGCCGGGTCGGGCGCGTCGGCATCCGCCTCGCGGTCGACCCTGCGGCGCTCGAACACGCCGAGCAGCGGCGCCATGCGGTCGTAGATCTGGTGAGAGAAGGTGATCATGTAGGTCGACGCGGCGATGGTGATCAGCCCGACCAGCGTCACCAGCGCCAGCGCGTCGCTGCCGACATGGCCGAGAGTCACGCCCATTGCCATGAAGATCAGCGAGAACTCGCTGATCTGCGCCACCGTCAGGCCGGCCAGGAAGCCGGTCCGCTTGCGGTAGCCGAGCGCGCCGAGGATCACCAGCACGATCAGCGGGTTGCCGATCAGAACGAAGAGCGAGAACACGATCGCCGGCCCGACGCTCTCCCCCAGCGCCGACAGGTCCAGCGCCGCCCCGAGCGCAATGAAGAAGAACAGCAGCAGAAAGTCCCGCAGCGAGGCGAGCCGCGCCGCGATGGCCTCGCGGAACGGGGTGGAAGCCAGGGACACGCCGGCCAGCAGCCCGCCCAGCTCCTTGCCGAAACCGAGGTAGTGGCCGAGGGCGGCCAGCAGGGCGGCCCAACCGATGGCGAACGAGACCAGCAGCTCGGGCGCCTGCGACAGCCGCTCGATCAGCCCATCGGCGACGAACCGGATGAACAGCCCGACCGCCACCAGCATCAGGACGCCGTAGCCGAACACCAGCACGGTATCCGTCAGCGCGCCGTCCCCCTCGGCGCCGACGCCAAGCGCCGACAGGACGATCATCGCCAGCACCACGACCAGGTCCTGCACGATCAGGAAGCCGAGCGCGATGCGGCCGTGCAGGGAGTCGATCTCCTTCTTGTCCGACAGCAGCTTGACGATGATGATGGTGGACGAGAAGGTCAGCGCGACGGCCACATAGAGGCTGGTCACCGCGTCCAGGCCCAGCGCCAGCCCGATCAGAAAGCCGAACAGCGACGTGAACAGCACCTGGCCCAGGCCGGTCATCAGCGCCACCGGTCCCAGGGTGCGAACCAGCTTCAGGTCCAGCTTGAGGCCCACCAGGAACAACAGGACCGCGATCCCCAGCTCCGCCAGCAGGTCGATGTGCACCTCCGGTCCGGCAATCCCGAGCACCGAGGGCCCGGCCACAATGCCGACGGCGATAAAGCTGACGATCAGCGGCTGACGCAGCATCAGACCGGCAAAGCCGCCGACCGCGGCGAGCATCAGCAGCGCCGCGACCTGATAGAACACGTTGCCGGAAATCACGTCGAACATGGCCGTCGCCCGTCCCGCCCCCATGCCCCGCCAACGGCCCTTGAGCCGGGAGTTGCCGGTCATCGCGCGAGGCCGGCGCAGGCATGCCTGACCCTTTCCCACCGACCGGCGCAACTACAGGCAACAGGGCTATGGTTATTTTGCTGGTGTATCTACCGGCGCCTGACGCGGTCCCACAGATAGGGCCATCGCGCCGGAATGTCTCGCGAAATCTGATCCGTCCGTTCTTGCCGATCGGCGCGTCCCGGAGGGCTCGCTTTGGTGTCGTATCGGCGTCTATACTGCGCGGTTCGCGCGAATGTTCGGGAAATACCCCGACAGGAAATGCAGTCTCTATTTGAATACCGGCGGCCCCCTCCGGTCATCCGCCTGCCCGCGGTCTCTCACGTCGCCGGCCGCCCCTCCCCGGCCGCGGGGGCGGCGCGGCCGGCCATCTCGAACAGCCAGTCGCGGAACAGCTGCACCTTGGGCTTGTCGAACGCCGCCGGCGGCCCGACCAGGTAGTACCGGTAGTCGGCGAGCCGGCTGTGCGGGAACGGCCGGACCAGCCGGCCGGCGGCGAGCGGCTCCTCGATCAGACTGTCGCGGCCGATGGCGACGCCCTGCCCGGCCGCGCACGCCTCCATCAGCATGTTGCTGTCGGAGAAGCTGGGCCCGCGGTCGGGGTCGATGTCGTCCAGCCCGAACAGCCTCAGCCACGGCGCCCAGCCGATCCACGGCTCGTCCGCATTGACCACGCTGTCGTGCAGCAGGGTGTGCCGGCGCAGGTCGGCCGGTTCGTCGAGTGGCGGGTCGCCGTCGCGCAAGGCCGGGCTGCACACGGGGTACACGTCCTCGGTCAGGAACACCTCGGCGCGCAGCCCGGGCCAGCCGCCGCGGCCGTAGCGCAGGCCGACGTCCACCTCCGACCGCGCGAAGTCGATCCGCTCGGTCGACGCGTCGACGTGCACGTCCAGGTCGGGGTGGCGGCGCCGGAAGTCGGCGAGCCGCGGCACCAGCCAGCGCGTTGCAAACGACGGCAGTACGCTGACCGTCAGCCGCCCGGCCCGGCCGCGCGCCATCAGCCGCTCGGTCGCCTGCGCCAGCCGGTCCAGCCCGTCGCTCAGACCGGGCAGGTAGGCCCGCCCGGCCTCGGTCAGCACAAGCCCGCGCGGCAGCCGCCGGAACAGCGGCACCTCCAGGATCGCCTCCAGCGCCTTGATCTGGTGGCTGACCGCCGCCGGCGTGACGTGCAGCTCCGCCGCCGCCTTCGCGAAGCTGGCGTGCCGCGCCGCCGCCTCGAAGGCGCGCAGGGCGTTCAGCGGCGGCAGGCGGCGGGCCATGCGGAGTCCTGAGGGTTAGCTCCGCTAAGCCATACCCCGAGAAAAGGTCGTTTGTCCATCTTTCGCGCCAACCGCAAGTATCGGGTCGCGACAAGCCCCGCGCCGCGCCAGTGTCGACAAGCAGCCGCGAGAGCCACAACGGCCCGCGGCGGGGGATTTGGAGGACAAACCATGCACAAGATCGAGTCAGCCTCGGTGATCGCGCTGCCCCGGACGGGAGCGCTGCCGGCCGCGGTGCCGGGCGCGTTGGCCGCCGGGGCGCGGTCCGCGCGCGGCCTCGGCACGGCCCTGGTCCGCCTGGTCGACACCTTGCTCGACTGGCAGGACCGCGCCCGCGAGCGCCGCCACCTGAGCGGCCTGGACGACCGCCTGCTGCGCGACATCGGGCTCAGCCGCGCCGACGTCGACCACGAGGTGGCCAAGCCGTTCTGGACCCGCTAGCCGGCCCCGCGGCGGCCGGGACGGCGGCGCGCCGCCTCCAGGACATCCAGGTGCGCCGCCGTGGTCGCCGCCCAGGTGTAGCCCTCGGCGTGGCGGCGCACCGCGGCGCGGTCCGGCGGGTCGGCCAGCAGCGACCGCACCGCCGCGGCCAGCGCCGGCGGGCTCCGCTCGCCGAGCAGCCGGCCGGCCAGCGGCTCCGGCACCACCTCCGGAATGCCGCCGACCGCGGTGGCGACCACCGGCGTGCCGCAGGCCATCGCCTCCATCACCACGTTGGGGATGCCCTCGCGGCTCGAGGCCAGCACCAGCGCGTCGGCCGCCGCATACCAGTCCGGCAGGGCGTCGTGCGGGACCAGTCCCAGGAACCGCACCCGCCCGGCCACGCCCTGCGCCTGCGCCAGCCGCTCCAGCGCGCCGCGCTCCGGCCCGTGCCCGGCGATCAGCAGCACGGCCCCGGGCAGTTCGGCCAGCGCCTGCACGGCAATGTGGTGGCCCTTGAGCTCGACCAGGTTGCCGACCGACAGCAGCACCGGCCCGTCCCCCGCCGCGTCCGGCCCCAGGCCCAGGCGGGCGCGCAGGGCGGCGCGGTCGGCCGCGGGCCGGAACGCTGCCAGGTCGGCGCCGTGGCGGACCACGCGGACCGCATCCGGGTCCGCCCCGAACGCCACCAGCCGGTCCTTGAGCGCCTGCGACACCGTCGTCACCCCGGCGGCGCGCGCCACCGCATCCAGCATCTGCCGCCGTGCCGGCCGGTGCTCGCCGATCACGTTGACGTCGGTGCCCAGCGCCGTGACCACCACCGGCAGCCCGAGCCGCCGCCCGAGCCGCACCGCGGCGACGCCGTCGGGATACAGGTAGAAGGCGTCCAGCACGTCCGCCGGCCGCCGCGCCAGCAGCCGCCGCAGCGGCCGCTCCAGCGCCAGCGCCATCAGCCGCGGCGCCACCGTCTCCCCCACCTTCGGGATCAGCGGGTAGCGCGGGTGCAGCACCTCCAGCCCGTGGCGGATCTCGGCCGGCGGCACCGCGGCGAACGCCCCGTACCCCCCGAAGCGCGCGCCGCGGAACGGGAACCACGGCACCGGCGCCAGCACCGTCGTCGCCACCCGGCCGGACGCCAGCAGGGCGCGCAGCCGGTTTTCCACGAAGATCCCGTGGCGCGGCATGACCGCGTTGGGATACAGGGTGGAGAAGGTGACCAGCCTGATCGCGTCCGTGCCCATCGCCGTCTCCGCCGCGGCCGCCGAAGCGGCACATTGTCAGCGCAGTCCTGCCCGGTCCATCGTGCCGGTGCAATCATCCGGACGAGCAGACCCCGCCGATGCCACCGGACACCGCCGCCCCGCCGCCGCTCCGGGTCACGCTGGAGCCGGTCGCCGATCGCGCCGCCCTGGGCCGGGCGTGGCGCGACCTGCAGGCGCGCGCCGACCACTCGTTCTTCCTGAGCTGGGGCTGGATCGGCGCCTGGCTGGCCGAGCTGCCGGCCGGGGTGGCGCCGCTGTGCCTGGCCGCGCATGCCGGGGACGAGGTCGTCGGGCTGGGCGTGCTGGTGCCGCGGCGGGCGGTGCGCCACGGGGTCGTGCGCGCCCGCACCCTGCACCTGCACGAGACCGGGCGCGCCGACTGCGATCAGGTCACGATCGAGTACAACGGCCTGCTGGTCGACCGGCGCGCCCCGGCGGCGATCGCGCGCGCCTGCCTGGCGGCCCTGGCGCCGCGCGCCGACCTGTGGGACGAGCTGCGGCTCGGCGCCCTGGCGCCGGGCTGGGCGGACTGGGCCGGCGCCGCCGGGCCGGCGCCGTGGGCCTGGAAGACCAGCCCGTGCCGCTGGGTGGACCTGACCGCGCTGGGCGGCGGCGACTATCTGGCCGGCCTGAGCGCCAACACCCGCCAGCAGGTGCGCCGCGCCGCGCGCCGCTACGGCACCGTGCGGGTCGAGCCGGCGGCCACCCCGGCGGCGGCGGCCGCGGTCTGGCGCGAACTCGCCGACCTGCACCAGTCCGGCTGGCAAGCGCGCGGCCACCCCGGCGCCTTCGCCAACCCCCGGTTCGCGGCCTTCCACGAACGCCTGATCGCCGAGCGCCTGCCGGCCGGGGAAATCCAGCTGCTGCGCGTGCGCGGCGACCGCGGCACGGTCGGCTGCCTGTACAACTTCGTCTACGCCGGCCGCGTGCTGTCCTACCAGAGCGGCTTCGCCTTCGCCCCGGACAACCGCCTCAAGCCCGGCCTGGTCAGCCACGCCGCCGCCATCGAGCACAACCGCGCCGCCGGCCACCGCGCCTACGACTTCCTGTGCGGCGACGCCCAATACAAGCGCAGCCTGGCGTCGGCCCGCACCGACCTGACCTGGGTGATCCTCCAGCGCCCCCGCCTGGCGTTCGCCCTGGAGCACGGGTTGCGAAGGGTGCGCGACTGGGTGCGGTAGGCCGAGTTCGTCACCTTGGGGCGCCGGGCCGTCCGCCGCGGTATCGGGGCGCGGCCGGAGGGTGCGGGGATCGCGGCGCCGGCATCGCGCGCGGTGGCGCCATGTGTTGGGTCGGCCCATGCAGGTCGGCAAGGGTAGGTCGGCCGGAGCGCAGCGACGCCCGACGCACGGCGGTGCCGTTCCGCACCGACGCGACCGCGGCAATCCGGACGCCGGCCGTTTTTCCCCGATGTTCGGGCGCGACCGGAGGGTCCGGGGATCGCGGCGCCGGCATCGCGCCCGGTGGCGGGGGCGGGCGTCGGGCGTCGCTTCGCTCCGGCCGACCTACCGGCGGCCGACCTACTCCGGATTTTCGAGCGCCTGGAATGCCTGGGCGATCACCTCTTGCAGGAGGGCGTCGGGGTCGGTGTCGGGGCCGGCGAGGCGGGCGAACAGCTCGGCGAACCGCACCCCCTCGACCTGTTCCACCGTGGCGCAGAGGGCGGCGAAGGAGGTAGGGAGGCTTCGCGTGGAAGACTCTTGAAACTCCTGAAAATCGGATAACAGATTTGAAGCATGCCGGGGCAGGTTTCCAGACTTCGTCAGCACGTTGTTCAGGACCGCTGCCAGCCGATGGGCAAAGATTTGGCGAGACGCTCCATCGGCCCTCCCAATATAGTTCGCCAGATTGTTATGGCTGATGGCAATGCCTTCCACATCGCCGGCCAGATAGCTGTACCGCAGCGCCGTCTCCGCGAAGCCTCGCGCCGCCGCCGGGCCGGTCGTCTCGGCCTCCAGGTCGGCCAGCGCCGACAGCACCTTGCCGAGCATCTCGACCTCGTTCGCGGCCTCGAACGCGGCGCGGCAGTCGCGGAGCAGGGTGCGGGCCTCGGCGGGGCGGCCCAGGCGCAGCAGCGGGCCGTAGTCGTTGAAGCGGGACCGGGCCAGCTCCAGGGCCGTGGCGCCGCGCGCCGCCTTGCTCTGCACCTGCTCGGCGTTGAGGGCGAGGGCGTCCGCCCAGCGTTCCAGGGCCAGGGCGGCCGTGCGCCCGACGTCCAGCACGACCTCGCGCACGTGCCAGGGGTGGACGGCCTCCTCGGTGCCGGTGTCGTCGGGCAGGGCGCGCATGCGGTCGCGCAGGGCCACGACACCGTCCAGCGCCTCCTGCGCGCGGCCGAGCGCGAGGAGGAGCTGCAGGTGCCGGCCTTCGTCCAGAACTTGCGTCCACGGCCCCAGGCCGGCGCGGCGGGACAGGTCCGGCTTCCGCTCCGCCACCGCCAGCGCCGCCTGGGCCTGGTCGGAGGCAAGCAGCAGGTTGATCAGGTGGGCGGCCGCGCCCGACGCTGTCCGAAACTGCCGCGCCGCCTCGGCCCGGTCGACGATGTCGCGCAACGCGACCTCGGCCTCGTCGCGGCGGCCGGCGGCGGCGAGCATCCCGGCCAGGACGCCCCGGACCGCAAATTCCAGGTCGCTGCCGGCGGTGGCGGCGGCGATGCGCGCCATCCGCGGCAGGACGGCGCCGAGCGTCGCCGGGGACTGGTCGCGGTGGAAGACCTGCTCCAGCAGGGCTGAGGCCGCTGCCCACTCCGCCTGTCGCATCAGATAGGGCGCGCCGGCCAGCCCGGCGCGGACGACCAGCGGCCCGGCCGGTTGGCCCTCGCTCTCCGCCTTCGCGGCCTGCCGGAACACGGAATACCAGAACGCGCCCAACTCCGCGTCCGCCGCGGCCTGGAAGCCCTCCCCGGCGGCAGTGCGGCCGGCGTCGGCCACGCCGGGGTGCAGGTGGATGCGGTAGTCGCCGTCCTCCTCCTCGTCGTCCGCCGTCGTCAGCGCCGCGACCTCGGCCAGCCCGGCGGCAGTCAGCGCCGCCAGCCCCTCGGCCGGGTCCGGCGCCGGCTCCGGCCGGCCAAGCCGGCGCCACAGGTCCGCCCACTTCGCCTCTACGATCCAGCCCTCGCGGTCGTCCTCCTCCAGGGCGCAGAGGAAATAAAACAGCGTCCGCGCCGCCTCGGGCAGGGTGGCGGCGATGCCGTTGGTCCAGCCTTCCAACTGCCGGAAGAAATCCTCCGCGTCGCCGCGGCTCTCGCCGTCCGTAAAGAACGCGTCCAGGGCGCCGCCGGCCCAGGCGGCCTCGGCGCGCTCGACCTGATCCCGCAGCACGGCCGGGTCGGCGGCGCGGCCCTCGGCCAGCTCGATCAGCTTGGGGTGGCCCTGCACGACGCGCAGCGCGCGGCGCGCCAGGTCGCGGCCTTCCGCCACGCCGATTCCCGCCGCCGCGCCGCGGATCAGGGCGCCCAGTCCGGGCAGCTCGCGCGCCAGCAGCAGCGCCTCGTCGCGGGCCAAAGCGTGCACCGGCACCACCGCCACCGGGGCGGGCAGCCCGGCCGGCGGCACCCGGCTGGTCAGCACCGTGCGGGTCAGCCCGCCATGGCCCAGCAGCGCCGCCATCACCTCGCCCCAGAACGGGTCGCGCCATGCCCCGGCCGGCGTCAGCAGCGTCTCCAGGTTGTCGAGCACGATCAGCGCCGCGGTGTCGCGCAGCGTCTGGCGGAACCGCGGCAGCCAGGCGCGCAGCTCCTCCGGCCGGTCGACCAGGTGGACCAGCGCCACGTCCGGCAACTGCTTTTCCAACGCCAGGGCGAAATCGCGGCGGGCCAGGGCGATGTCTTTGCCCTCCTCCGGCGCTTGATACCAGACGAAGGCACGGAACCGCCCGGCGGCGGCATGATGGTGGGCCAGCTCCACCGCGCAGGCGGTCTTGCCGGCCCCGGCCATGCCGTGGAACAGCACCCCGGCCTGCCCGCTCTGCCGCGCCAGCGCAGCACTCGCCCGGGTCATCGCCGCCACCCGGCCGACGAACCGCGGCGGCTCCTTCGGAAAGCCGAACAGCCCGGTCGCCGGCGCCTTGAACGAGGTGTCGGTTTGCAGCGGCGGCGTCAGGGTGAGATCCGCCGCCCGCGCCCCGAACAGCGCCGGCGTCGCCACCGACAGCGCTCCGACGCTGGCGGCCTCACCGTCATCCGTGGCCGCAGACAGCGCGAGTTGCGCTGCCCGCGGGAGGGGCTGTTCGTTGCGGAAGAGATGGGTGTAGAGCTGGTGCGCCAGATCCACCGCGAACTCGTCCTCGACCGCGTAGCGCATCGCCACGACGCCGGCATCCAGCGCCGCCACCAGGGCACGCGCCACCACGGGCGGCGCCTCTGTTTCGGCGGATTTCCGGGTGCCGCCCTGGTCGCGGCGCGGCGGCGCGTCGATGCCCAGCCAGGCCAGGGTCTGTTCAACGGTGGCTGCGGCGGAATGGCAGGCCGACAGCGTCACCAGCTTGAGCTGCTTGCGGGTCAGGCGCAGCAGTCCCGCCAGATCGGCCGATGATACCAGATCGAACCCGCCCGTGGCGTCCTCCAGGAACAGCGAGCCGGCGGCACCGTGGCCCGAGAAGTGGACCACGTCCCAGCCCGCGCCCTCCTGCAGCACTGTACGCAGACTGTCGCGGGTCACGCCGTACTGCAGCACCTTGAGCTCGACGGCGAGACCGGCGGCGCCGGTCAGCTCAGTGACAAGCTGCCTGAGCATCTGCCGCTCGCGGCGCAGGTTGAGCGGGCTGGTGGTCGGCGGCAGGCTGAACAGCGCCAGCAGGCGCAACCGGTTGCCGACCGGCCGGGCGTTGGCACGCGGCGCCTCGCCGGCGATCTCCAGGGCAAGGCTCACGTCCTGCAAGGCCAGCGGCCGGCCGTCGACATGGGCGAGTTCGAACGGATAGGTCAGCAGGACCGCGGCGTTGCCCGGCACGCTGACCCGGACGACCGTCGGCGTGTCCTCCAGGATGCGCTCGCCGAGCGGGCCGAACACCTTCTCCCCGATCCAGGCGCCGACCTCGGCGACCAGCCGCCGCTCGTCGTCCGGGCGCTTCTGCGGGTCGGGGTCGCTGTAATGGGCCAGGTATTCGGGCAGGGCGACGAAGCCCCGGTATTCCTTGTCGCCCCGGTCCAGCGCCACGGGGTGGTCGGCCAGGAACGCCCCGTCGGCGTTGGTCAGCACCCAGCGCCAGTGATCGGCATCGGCGAAATCGGCAACCTGAAGGTGCAGCGGTCCGGATGTCATGGCGGGCCTTGCCCAACGGTCTCGATCTGGAAAAATCCCGACGGTGTATCCCGCCCACCGTAAGGGATGCAGCCGCCCCCGTCCATGCGATTTACCGGCCGGGCCCCGGCGCAACGGCGGCAGTGCCGGTGCAACGCCGATGCAACGCCGGTGCAACCGCCTTGTTGCGCGCCAACGTATTGGTTCATCTGGTGTTTTCGGCCGCGTGCAGCGTTTGCAACGGGAAAACTGGTGTTGCGGGCGCCGGGCGCCGCGCCGGGTGTCTGCCTGCCGTGCCGTCCGTTCGAACCGCGGTCATCCGCCGTGTGCCTCCGTTCCCGGTACCCTAGGATCATGATCCTAGCCACGTCCGCCGCTGCGGGCAAGCGGCGTCTTGACGGGATCCCGCATCCGGGATAGTTTCCCGAATATGGAAGAACCGGATCGCCGCGACACCGCCATCGACCGCCGCATCGCCCGGCGGCTCAGGGAGCTGCGCACCGGGCGCGGCTGGTCGCTGGACGAGCTCGCCGGGCGCAGCGCCGTGAGCCGCGCCACCCTGTCCCGGCTGGAGAACGCGGAGGTGAGCGCGACCGCCAGCGTGCTGGGCCGGCTGTGCGCGGCCCATGGCCTGACGCTGTCGCGGCTGATGCACATGGTCGAGGACGACTTCGCGCCCCTGGTGCGCCGCGACGTGCAGCCGGTGTGGACCGACCCGGACACCGGGTTCCGGCGGCGGGCGGTGTCGCCGCCGGCCGGGGCGCTGGCCGGCGAGGCGCTGGACTGCGACCTGCCGCCCGGCGTGCGGATCGCCTACGACCGCCCGCCGCGGCCGGGCCTGGAGCACCACCTGCTCGTGCTCGACGGACAGGTGCAGGTCGCGGTCGACGGGCGGACCCACGACCTGCGGCCCGGGGACTGCCTGCGCTACCGGCTGTCCGGCCCCAGCGCGTTCGCGACGCCCGGCCACTGCGGCGCCCGCTACGTCCTCTTCATGGTGTGAGGCGGCATGGGCCCCCCGGCGACCGTAGCGGCGACCCTATCGGTGCTTCCGGCGGACGAGATAGCGCGCCGGGTGCGCGAGCTCGGCGCGCTGCTGCACGCGTGCGTGCACGACGGCGCCAGCATCGGGTTCGTGCTGCCGTTCACCGAGGACGACGCCGCGGCGTTCTGGAGCGCCGGGGTGCTGCCGGCGGTGCGCGCCGGGGCGCGGGTGCTGCTGGTCGCGCAGGACGGCGGCCGGATCGCCGGGTCGGTGCAGCTCGGCTGCGCCACGCCGCCGAACCAGCCGCACCGCGCCGAAGTGTCCAAGCTGCTGGTCCATCCCCGGCTGCGGCGCCGCGGCATCGCGCGCGCCCTGATGGCCGGGCTCGAACGGCTGGCGGCGCAACGGGGGCGGAGCCTGATCACGCTCGACACGCGCACCGGCGACGCGGCCGAGCCGCTCTATGCCTCGCTCGGCTACAAGACCGCCGGCGTGATCCCGGGATACTGCCGCGCCCCGGCCGGGGACCGTCTGGACTCGACCACGATCATGTACAAGACTCTGTAGGGCTCCGAAACGCCCGAAACTCGCGCGAAACGCCGCGGAGCCGAAGACCGCACGGAACCTGTGCGGGGCGGTGCGGTTGAAGGGCGGGAAGCTATTGCCAGGGGACACGCCATGATGCCCGACCGCCGATCCTTCGCAATGCCCGCCGGGCTGGTCGCCGTCCTTGCCGGTCTGCACGCGCCGGCGCTGGCGCAGGTCGAAACGGTGCAGACCCGGGACGGCACCGAGATCCGGGTGGAGACCGTCGTGGGCGGGCTCAACCACCCGTGGGGCATGGCCTTCCTGCCGGACGGGCGCCTGCTGGTCACCGAGCGCAACACCGGCCACTTGTACATCCTGCAGACCGACAACACGCTGTCCGAGCCGCTTGCGGGCGTCCCGGAGGTGTTCGCGGAGGGACAGGGCGGCCTGATGGACGTGGCCCTCGACCCGGACTTCGAAGAGAACGGCCTAGTCTACCTGTCCTATGCCAAGCCCGGCGAGGGCGGCGCGGCGACGGCGCTCGGGCGCGGCCGGCTCGCCGACGGGCGCATCGAGGGGTTCGAGGACATCTTCGTCCAGGAGCCCTTCGTCACCGGAAGCGCCCATTTCGGCAACCGCATCGAATTCTCCCCGGACGGAGCGTACCTCTATCTGGCGCTGGGCGAGCGGTTCCGGTTCGACCCGGCGCAGGACCTGTCGAACCATATGGGCACGGTGATCCGCATCCGCCCGGACGGCAGCGTGCCGGAGGACAACCCCTTCGTCGGCGACGAGGATGCCGAGGACGAGATCTGGTCCTACGGCCACCGCAACATCGAGGCGATGGACTTCCAGCCGGGGACGGGGGCGCTCTGGATTGCGGAGATGGGTCCGTACGGCGGCGACGAGCTGAACCGGATCGAGAAGGGCGCCAACTACGGCTGGCCGGTGGTGAGCTGGGGCGACAACTACGACGGCAGCGAAATCCCCGATCCGCCGACGCACCCCGAGTTCGCGGACGCCGTCATCCAGTGGACCCCGGTCATCTCGCCGTCCGGCATGGTGTTCTACGAGGGCGACATGTTCCCGGCCTGGCAGGGCAGCGCGCTGCTCGGCGGGCTGTCCTCGCAGGCGGTGATCCGCGTGGCGTTCGACGGGGACCGGGTCCGCGAGGCGGAGCGCCTGCCGCTGCCGGCGCGCATCCGCGACGTGGCGACCGCCCCGGACGGCTCCGTCTACCTGCTGACCGACGAGGACGACGGCAGCGTCTGGCGGATGAGCCGCATGGACTAGGGGCGGCGCGCCCCCCAGGGCCTATGCCGCCCTGTGCCGCCCTATGCAATGCTGCGCGCCAGGGAGCCGTAGCTGAGGTCGAAGACCTCGCCGGTGACCTTGCCGGTGGACGGGCCGGCGAAGAACAGAACGGCCTTGGCCACGTCGATCGGGTCGACATGCCCGACCGGGATGGGGTTCCCCGGCTTCAGCATCTCGGAGACCATTTCGAAGGTGGGGTTGGGCGTATCCGGAAGCAGCCTGCCGAGCATGAACGCGTTGTCGGCCAGGGGCGTGTCCGCCAGGCCGGGTGCCACCGTGTTGCACAGGATGTTGTACTGCCCGTAGGAGAGGGCGGCCGACTTCGCAAAGCCGATCACCGCCCATTTGGACGCCGTGTAGACCGGAAACAGCTCGTTGCCCATGCGGCCGAGGGCGGAGGAGATGTAGATGATCCGCCCGGATCCCTGGGGTTTCATGACGTCGACCGCCGCCTGCGTCGTCTTGATCACGCCGGCGACGTTGATCTCCAGGACGGTGCTGATCTGTTCGCTCGAGAACTCCTCGATCAGCCCGATCTGCGAAACGCCGGCATTCGCGACGGCGATGTCGACGCTGCCGAAGGCGTCGACGGCCTCGTGCATGGCGCGCCCCTGCGCGTCCCGATCGCGCACGTCGCCCCGGAAGGCCAGGCAGCGGGCGCCCAGCGCCTCGATCCGGGCTCGCGCCTCCTCGAGGTCGCGCTCGGTTGCGATCGGGTATTGGACATGCGGCAGGCTGCCGGACGCGACATCGTAGAGCACGATGTCGGCCCCTGCCCTGGCCAGTTCCTCCGCCGTGGCGAGGCCGAGCCCGCGCGCACCGCCGGTGATGAACGCGGTCTTGCCGTCCAGGTCCCGCTCCCGGCCCGGCCCGGCTGCCGCCTCAGCCGCGGCGGGACGCGCACCGAGCAAAGTCGGCGACGCCATGGCGGCCGCCCCCAGGGCCGTTGCGGCCAAAACCTGGCGGCGACCGCGGTTCTCGGGCGCTCCGGGACCGGTCTGCCCGGCGGTGCCTTTCCCGTCACGGTCAGGCGGATGCGTGTCTTCGGCCATGATGCCCTCCGATCGGCGCGGGGTTGTGTTCGACGTGTAGATAATGCCGGCAACGCCGCGGCGCCAAGCGCAGGCGCAACGATAATCGAACCGGATCGGCGCGTGCGACCTGCGGGCGGTGCGGCTCGGGCGCGGCGCAACACCTTAGGTTGTGTAGGGCGCAGCGAAACCCAACTCCGCCGCCGCCGGCGGCGCGACTCTCCAGGGTGGGCTGAGTTTCGGGGATACAATACGAAATTCCCGCCGCAGGGCGCGCCGGGTCGCCCGGGGGTGCCGGGAATTAAGTGATGTGTCCCGGGAACTCCCAAGAATCATGCCCGCTCATCTGCTTCCACAAAAACGTGCAGGGCGAGTCAATCTGCCTCACCCCTGTTCATTCGATTGCTAAGGAGATCTGTGCAAGCCGTAGCCCGCGTGCGGGGGAGGGCCAGGGAGGGGGTGCCGCAGCCGTCACGGTGTTGATGGGGGGTTGGCGGCAGGCAAGGGGATTGCGGAGAGACCCCCTCCCTAACCCTCCCCCGCGAGCGGGGGAGGGGACTGTCGCGCGGATGCCCGCCAGGCCGCGAATGCCTGGCGCAGGGCCGCGTTCGGGGCGGGCGGGTCGGTCACCGCGTCCTGGACCGCCGCCCAGTCCGGCTCGGACAGGGTGACGACCTCGTGCCCGCGGATCACCGTCCCGGCCGCCGCCGGCGCCGCGGCGAGGCCGCACCGGCCGACCGTCTGGTGCCGGTCGCCGGCGGCGCGCTGCACCACGCGCTCGGCCCCGGCGTCGAGGCGGACCTGTGGCCGGTCGTCCCTGCCATCAGTGGGGCGGGGCATGGCCGTCCTCCTCTCCGAATCGTCCCTGTAGCATGCTCAGACATGGAGCACATTGGAAGTGAGGACCCCCTGTAGGCTGGGCTGCCAAGCCCAGCACGGCGCTCCCCGCCGGAGCGGATGCCGGGCCTGACAGCCCTGCCCGCGCAGGCGGCCGTCCGGTATCGGAGAGTTCGGTGGCGTGTTCCCGAACTGGGCTACGGGCCGATTGCCCTGGTGGCCATACCGTTTGACATCCTCGTCCCAACTGCTACATATTAGGACGGATCGATACGGTTAGGCACCCCATGATTGACACAGTGGGTTACCTTGGCGTTAAACGGGGCTTCTAATGTCTCAAATTGTTACGCGACACCACAAGACACACTCTATTGAAAGAGTTGTCTTTACGCTTGAGTTAGGGACGCCTGTTGAAGCCGACGAAGTGAAGCTATTGGACGATTGGTGGAAGAGTGACCTCCAAGAAAAACTGCCAAGGCGTAATGAAGGGCAAAACATCAAGCTTGAAATTGGGCCGAATGGAACGATCTCGACTGATAAGGCGAGCACCGGTGTTCGGTATGAAGCGTTTCGTCCTGACGGAATTCTTCGGTTGGGACTGCGAGCAGAAGACAATCTGGTTCAGGTTGTGGTGACCGAATACCTTGGATGGGACAAGATTTGGCCTCCGGTATACGAAATGTTGATGGCCGTTGCTCAAAAGGCGCTTAACAAAAAAGATGTTGTTGCAATTCATCTTTTGTATATTGACGAGTTTTTCTATGAGCAAAATGACGAACATTTTAAGCCAAGCCTGGTGCTTCGAAACGATGGAGGGCTATTGCCAGATTATATTTTTGATCAAAGCATGAATTGGCATAATCATACTGGCTATTTTAGCCAAGCTTGTCGTAAAATTCCATTTCATGTTCTTAATCGTGTCAATGTGGATCAACTTGACCAAAAGAATGCCAAGCTGATTAGAATTAAACTGGAGCATCGGGCGATTTTTGAGGCAGTTCCGGTATCCAAAATCATAGAATCTCCAGAATTGCTTTCCGACACTATAGAGTTTCTTCATAACGAAGATAAAGATCTTTTGGGCAAGATAATTAACGACGAAATGCAAAGGAAAATCCAGCTCTGGGGAGAGGGTGATTGATGTTTGGTTCATATCCAGCAAATGAGCAACGGCTATCTGGTACTCGGGGATTAACCACTTTAGGATCCGATTCTGAAGTTGGTGACGTGTGTGCTGCGAGAAAGAGCCCATGGGCTTTGCCAGATGTCATTCCCTTAGAACCGACTTGGGAAACAGGCCGAGGTGGGTCTGCACCCGCAGGGTCGGACTTCAACCTGATTTGGTATAGCAGTGGACCTTCAAATCTCAATTTCATTATGGTGGACTGGTCCTTTACGAAGGTTTTTGCTGAGGTCCGATTTGCAAAGCAACATACCGGCCGGCTCAACGCACTCTACTACAAGCCTAATGATTTGGCAAGATTAAATTCCTACAATTTTGGCGCCTTTTATGGAGGCTCAGCCGAAAATATTATCAACGATAGTATGGTCAGCGAAAATATTCTTCCAGATTCAGTCCGTAGTCATTTAAAAGATTTTGAGAGCACAACGGCATGGACAAGCTCGGATGTGCCAGAGATACGTTGGCTCCAAAAAATGAATGATTTCGAAAAAGTGCGCCGTGATCTGCTATCGTATGATCAGGTTGAGCCCTATTGGGATGGATTTAGCGAAAATCCTCCGCCAAAAGGTGCGTTACAAGACGCATTGACGATCTTAAACGCTCTTCAAGAAGTTTCCGTAATGTCTGTTCCAAGGGCAAGCGCCACAGGCGATGAGGTTGCCCTGTATTGGCGCAAGCCTGGTATGTACTGCGAATTTGGATTTGAAGGCGACGGCGAATACTATTTTTACGGTCGGATCAATGATGAAGAGCCCTTCAAGTTAGATAATCTTGTTGTCCTGGATAATCTGCCAGATGAAATAAGAAATTTCCTTGTAAGTTACATAGATTAGCATGAGGTTTATATAATGGTGGATTGTCATCATTGCCGAAATCTATTTGCAGAGCAAATGGAAAATAGTCAAAAGGCGCGACGCATAAATCAAGAGCATCCGAACTTTGAGTGTGAGCAGTGCCAAGTATCAGCACACTCTCCAGGAGCAGTAGGCGCATCAGAGAGACTCGTACGGTTTGTATTAGATAGTCATATGAAGGACGGGAGACTTGATCCGTTGCAGGCGTGCAACGGAATAGACAAAAAAGGAATGTCAGTCCAGAGGCTAGAGCATTGTAGTGTAACTGACTTAGTTAGACATGGGGAATGCTTGCGGCACAAAGCAGAAGGTCGGAGCATGAAGTCGAGACGCCTCGAAGGGGCATTCGTATTGGAAGCCGGAGATGTTCGTTCTTTAAAGTCAGTTGAAGCGGAACGACTGTTTGGGGTTTATGACACAGCGACGGAAGATAGCTCGGCCCACGCAGATATTCTACTTGCCTGTAGCAGTAACAGACGGCCTGATCGGCAAGAGGCGCGCGACAGGATAATGAAGCTGTATGAGACTGGGAAAGGCGTTGTTCCGATAGAGAGTATTATAGAAACTGCTGATTTTAGCTCTACAGAGACCTAATCACATGCTAGTAAAGAGCTTGTATGAGCAGCCGCCCCCCGGTCCCCCGGAAGGCGGCCGCCTCTCTCAGGCTCGGGGCCGGGTTACCCGAACTTGTACTGGATCCCATACCCCCCGCGCGGGTAGTTCCAGTCGAGCTCGACGTCGCCGCCGGTGACGATGCGGCAGGTGCCGCATTCCAGGCAGCCGTCCAGGCTGGGCTCGACGGTGCCGTCCTCGCGGGTGGCCCAGCAGCCGGCGGGGCAGATCGTGGCCAGGCTCTGCAGGCTGGCGGACACGCGGGAGGGGTCGCGCACGCACACGTGCGGGCGGCCCTCGTCCACCAGGTAGCGGTTCTGGAACAGCTTCTCTTCGACTTTTACGGCGGTGGCTTCGGTCATCGGACTGCCCTCATCAGTTTGAATGCGTCGCCGATCAGGCCGGGCAGCGACCGCGTCTGGCGGAAGCTGCGCAGGATCTGACGCTGTTTGCTGCGCTTGTCCACGCCATCGACGCGGAACCAGGTGTCGGCCGCGCCGGCCAGCAGGCGCGGGTAGGCGGTGACGAACTGCTTGTTGCGGTGCAGGATCTCCGGCAGGTGGCGGTACTTCTTCAGGTCCTTCATGACGTAGCTGCCGTCCAGCGCCTTGCGGTAGCGCGCCAGGTTGGCGGCGGTGAACGGCTTGTTCTCCTCGCGCAGCTCGATCAGGGTCTGCGCGGCCATGCGCCCGGTGGTCATCGCCAGGTTCGAGCCCTCGCGGTGCAGCGAGTTGACGAACTGCCCGGTGTCGCCGGCGATCAGCCAGCCGTCGCCGAACACCTTGGGCATGGCCTTGTAGCCGCCCTCGGGGATCAGGTGGGCGGCGTACTCCTTGACCTCGCCGCCGGCCACCAGGCCGCGGATCGACGGGTGCCGCTTGAACCGTTCCAGCAGGTCGTACGGCTTCACCCCGGAGGCCTGGAAGTCCGACACCAGGCAGCCGAGGCCGACCGACAGCGACTCCCGGTTGGTGTAGATGAACCCGGTGCCGAGCATGCCTTCGGTGACCGAGCCGGCGACCTCGATGACGACGCCGTCCTCCTCGCCGATGTTGAAGCGCTGCTCGATCACGTCGGAGGGCAGGAAGTGCATCTCCTTGACGGCCAGGGCGGCGTGCTCGGGCTTCAGCGGCTTGGCCAGCCCGGCGCGCTGGGCGACCAGGCCGTTGACGCCCTCGGCCAGGATCACGGCGTCGGCGCGGACCTCGCCGCCCTCCCGGTCGGTGCGCACGCCGACCACGCGGTCGCCGTCCTTGATCAGGTCGGTGACGGTGGTCTCGCAGATGACCAGGGCGCCCGCCTCCTTGACCTTGCGGTGGAACCACTTGTCGAACTGGGCGCGGATGATGGTGTAGCGGTTGGGGGCCTCGTCGGGCTCGGGCTCGCAGCGGTAGTGGGTGGCGACGTGGGCGCGCTGGTCCAGCATCCACATGCGCTGCTCCACGACGTGGCGCTCCAGGGGCGCGTCGTCGCGGAAGTCGGGGATGATGTCCTCCAGCGCATCGCTGTACAGGATGGCGCCCTGGACGTTCTTGGCGCCGGGGTATTCGCCGCGCTCGATCTGCAGCACGTCGAGCCCGGCCGTGGCCAGCGTGTAGGCGGCGGCATTGCCCGCCGGCCCCGCGCCGACCACGATGACGTCGAATCGTTCGGCCATGGAAATGGGCTCTCCTGGGTTCGGCCTGGGGGCCGGCCGGGCCCCCTCGGGATCGGGTGCCGGGGTCAGACGGCCTGGCGGTTGACGGCCAGGCGCGCGCGGAACGCCCGGGTCAGCGCCGGCACGATCTGCAGCACGTCGCCGACGATGCCGTAGTGGGCGAACTCGAAGATCGGCGCGTTCGGGTCGCTGTTGATGGCCAGGATCATGTCCGCGCCCTCCACCCCGACGCGGTGCTGGATGGCCCCGGCCACGCCGCAGGCGATGTACAGCTTGGGCCGGATGGTGCGGCCGGTCTGGCCGATCTGCCGGTCGGCGCCGATCCAGCCCATCTGCACCAGCGGGCGCGAGCCGCCGTACTCGGCGCCCAGCACCGCGGCCAGCTCCTTGACCAGCTCGAAGTTCTCCGGCGAGCCCATGCCGCGGCCGCCGGACACCACGATGTCGGCATAGGCGAGCTGCGCCTTGTCCTGGTCGCTGTCCGGGATGAACGACAGCACCTTGGTGACGATGTCGTCCTCGGCCATGTCCAGGCCGACCTCGGTGACCGGGCCGGCCGGGCGGCCGTCCTGGCGCTCCGGCATGGACATCACGCGCGGGCGCACCGTGGCCATCTGCGGGCGGTAGTGCAGGGTGTGGATGGTGCACAGCAGGCTGCCGCCGAAGGTCGGCCGGGTGGCGGCCATGCTGCGCGTGTCGGGGTCGATGGCCAGGCCGGTGCAGTCGGCGGTCAGGCCGGTGGCCAGGGTGGTGGCGACGCTGCCGGCCAGGTCGCGGCCCAGGGTGGTGGCGCCGAGCAGCAGGATCTCCGGCTTGTGCGCGTTGACGGAGTCGGTCAGCGCCTTGGTGAACGGGTCGGTGCGGTACTCGGCCAGCAGCGGATCGGTCACCGTGTAGGCGGCGTCGGCGCCGTAGGCGAAGGATTCCTGCGCGGCGGCCGGCACGCTGCCGTCGGGCGGGCCCATGACGATGGACGCCAGCGGCACCGACAGCGCGTCGGCCAGCTTGCGGCCCTCGCCGAGCAGCTCCCACGACACGGAATGGACCTGGCCGCGCTCCATTTCCAGGAACACCCAGACGCCCTGGTAGGCGGCCAGATGGGGCGGCAGGGGCTTGGCGCCCGCCTTGCCGGCGGCGGGCCGGGGTGGGGACTGGTCGGCCATGACGGTCTCCTCAAGCGGTCAGTAGCCCGCGGACACGCGGTACAGGTCGTCGGCCAGCGCCGGGTTGGCGGCGAACAGGGTGTCGATGGCGGCCTCGGCGATCTGCTCCGGGGTCTTGCCGGAGACGTCGATCATCTGCGCCTTCTCCGCCCGCGGGGTGGGGGCGAACACCTTCTTGACGACGGTGGGCGAGCCCTTCAGGCCGCACCTGGTCTTGTCGGCGATGCCGGCCTTCTCGGCGTTCCACACCTCCACCTCGGCGCGGGCGGCGCGGAACATGTCGTCCATGGAGGCGAAGCGGATCTCGTTGGTGCCCTCCAGCATGGTGATCAGGCAGGGCAGACGGGTCTGCAGCACCTGCACGCCGCCCTCGGCCCGGCGCTGCACGACGATGCGGCGCGCCTCCAGGTCCAGCTCGTCGATGGCGGCAACGTAGGTGAGCTGGTTGAGGCCGAGACGGCGTGCGACGCCGGGACCGACCTGGGCGGTGTCGCCGTCGATGGTCTGCTTGCCGCAGAACACCACGTCCACGGGATCGTCCTTGCCGATCGTGGCGATCGCGCTGGCGACGGCGTACGACGTGGCCAGGGTGTCGGAGCCGGCGAAGAACCGGTCGGTCAGCAGCACGGCGCGGTCGGCGCCGTAGGCCAGCGCCTTGCGCAGCGCCTGCTCGGCCATGGCCGGGCCCATGGTCAGCACGGTGACGCGGCCGCCGAAGCGGTCCTTGACGCGCAGCGCCTCCTCCAGGGCGAACAGGTCGTAGGGGTTGATGATCGTCGGCACGCCCTGGCGCATGATCGTGTTGGTCACCGGGTGGACCCGGATCTGCGCGCTGTCGGGCACCTGCTTGATACAGACGACGATATGCATGCGGCGGGCTCCATTGAGCGGAAACGGGCCGGCGGCGGCGGGCCGCCGTTTGACTTGCGGGTCAGCAAGGGGCGTGCCACGCCCGGCGGGAGCTAAAGGATTGATCTTTCATGAACGGCGCCGCCCGCGCGGCGACGCGAACGTGACAACACCGGGGCGGTTTGTCGGGAAGACGACAGGATGCGGGAGCTGCGGCGCCGGCCGGCGTTCGGCTGGCGTGATTTAGAAGATCCTGGTAGGGTTTCGCGGAATCCGCTGCAAGGGGAGGCCCGGACATGCCGCAGCGACCGCCACCGCCCGCTCTTTCGCCCAACGCGCCGCAGCCCGCCGGCCGTGCCGTGGTGCAGGCCCGGCCGGCGCCGGCCCCGCCGTCCCCGCACCGCCCGGCGGCCCCGCCGGTCGCGGGGGGCGCGGCGGCGCCCTCCTGTACCACACCGTCGCAACGGCATTGCCGGGTTCACCCAAGGCTACCTCTCCCTCGGGAGTCCCTCGGGAGAGGCACCCTCGGTTGACCCCGCCGGCCGTGCCTAGCCGAGCTCATCGTACTCGAAAGGCTCCAGGTCCGCGGCTTCCTCCTCGGTGTACGGCAGCTGGTAGTAGTCGTAGCCCGGGTGCCAGCCGTAGTCGTAGCCGTGATACGGATAGGCGTAGTAGCCGGCGTCGCCGTAGCCGACGTCCGGCCGGATCACGACCGACTCGAGCCGGCCCTCGCGGAAGATCAGGTCGTCGACATAGCCGTACCCGACGCGGTCCTCCAGGTAGGCGTAGTCGCCGATCAGCTCCCGCGCACGCCAGGCACGCACGCCCGCGGCGACGTCGTCGACCAGCGCGACCTCGCCGGCCGCCTCGGTGGCGGTCAACCGGGCCTCGTGCGCGCTGTACTGCTCGACGTTCTCTTCAGTGACCGGAATCTGGAAGCGGTCGAAGTCGTCGGAGACCTGGACCTCGTCCCACGGGACGCTGATGTGGCTGTCGCCGATGTCCCAGAACCCGCCGACCTCGGCGACGATCGAGAGAATCTGGCCCTCGGGGCCGATAATGATGTCCTCGAGCTCGCCGATCTCTTCGCCTTCCGGACCGTAGACGTCGCTGCCGAGGGCCCATTCGGCCCGCCAGCCGCCGGCGTAAAGATCGTCATAGGCCCACGTGGTGATATCGACGACGTCGTCGCCTTCCTCGAAATAGCCCTGCCCGTCCGTCTGCGCGGCGGCCGTCGTGCTGCCCGCGGCCAGCACGGCGATCAGACCCAGGGCGGTAGCGGTGTGGCGCATCTCGGATCTCCAGCGTTCAAAGGAGCAGACTGTATCGATCCGGCCGTTTCGGCCGGTCCGGCAGAAAAGCGCGCGCCAGGACGCGTCCGTTCCAAAGAGACGGCGGCGCGGAAACGGCAGCCGGGATGGCGCAGAACTTCACATAGACCGCAATTGCCCGAATTGGCTGTGTACGAATACTCGCATCGTTCCCGGCCTGCACCTGTCCGTCGCGAGGCGCGGCGGCCTAGCCGGAGGCCACGCGGCCGTGCCGCACCTGCAGCCGGGCGACCATGACCAGCCAGCCGATCAGGATGACGCCCAGGCCGCGCTCATACAGGCCGTCCCAGCCGGTCGGAATGTAAAAGAAGATTGGCGACAGGATGACCCACAGCACGGTCGTGGCGACGCTGACCCGCGACCGGACGCGGCCCAGCCTGCGCAGCCCGGGCGCCAGCAGCAGCGGCACGAACGCGAAGACGATCGCGAAGGCGATCACGGCGTTCATGTGGATGACGTACTTCTCGGTATCGCGGTCGCCGTATTCGTTGTGGGTCGCGATCACCATGACAATGACGGCGAGCAGCACGAGCAGGCCGGCGGCCAGGCGCCACAGTCGGCCGCGCCCCGGCCAGCAGAACAGCCCGACGCCGCAGGCCAGCATGCCCAGCGCGAACAGGACCAGCCCGGTGTCCTGGACCCAGCCGTACCGGCCGGCGGCGAGGTCGCTGATCGTATCGCTGATCGAGCTGTACCGCTCGAGCAGCAGGATGGCGGCAATGTTGCCGACCACCAGCGCGAAACACCCGAACAGGGCGAGCGCCCCGCCAAGCCCCACGCACCTGGACCGTTTCATCGTACGCCCGCCGTCCGCACCTGCCACATCGTGCGCGGTCAAGCCCCCGCAGCGGCAGCGACCGGAAGCGCGCGCCACCCGGCGCTGCTTCCGCTCCTCACGCCGACCAGGTGCGCACCCGGCCGCTGTCGACGTGCAGGAAGCCGTGGCCGGGGTAGTACCCGACGCCGCCGGCGCGCAGCGAAACGGCGTAATCGCGCAGGGCGCGCAGGTCGCGGTCGGGCAGGACGAAGTCGACCGCCATGCCGCGGATGTGCAGGCTGTTGCGCGCGACCAGCCGGCTGGTCCGGGCCAGCATGGCGTTGGTCCGCGGCGTCCGGTAGCCGGACAGCACGTACACCGGCGCCTGCGCGCCGGTGGCGGCCTGGACGGTCGCCAGGATGTCGATCACCTGCGGGTCGATGGCGATCACCGCGCCCTCGCGCCAGTCGCGCAGGAAGTGGCTGAGCCGAGACAGCGCCGCCCCGTCGAAGCGGCCGTCGGCCACATACTGCACCGCCAGGCGCTCGCCGGTATGGACATTGTACAGCGACAGCCGGTCCTGGCGCGGCCGGTAGGCGCGGGTCGCGGCCGGGTCGTTGAACGTGCCGGTGGCCCCGTACGGCGCCCGGGGCGCACCGCTGGCCGCGAAGTCGCCGCGCGGCTGGCCGCTCAGCGCGAGATCGCGGCGGGCGGTGCCGCTGCCGCGGTGCTCGGGGCGCACCGTGCCGCCGCCGGGGTCCGACCGGATCGTCCCGCTGCGCGCGGCGTCGCCCTGCCAGCGCGGCGCGGACTCCCGCGGCGGCAGGAGGCTGGTGTCGAGGTGGACGTCGAAGGCGGCCTCGTCGGCGGGCGCCGGCGCGGGCACCAGCGCGGTCAGGCCGGCGGCGCCACCGGCCGCGAAGAGCTGCCGTCGGGAAAGCAAGAGCGCCTCCTTGCTGCTGCGGGACCGGAGCCGGCGGGGCGGCGGCGAAGAGCATGCCGATGCGGGACCGGCCGTGCCAGTCCGGCAAAGGCATAAACCACAATTGTCACCGGTCGTCCCGCAGGGCCGCGGGCGATGCCGGTCCGGCCGCCGCGCCGACCCCCCGGCCTCGACGGCCGGGCATCGGTTGCCCCAGCAGTCTGCACGGCGAGCGGCCGAACGCGGGCCGCCGGGCCGCCGGACGACCTTCCGCATCAGTCGCGCAAGGCATACTCTGCACACGCCCCGTTAAGAAAAAACCAGCGGTTCGGCAATCGCGCCCCTCGAAATGCCATGGCGGTCCATCTCGACCACGTGTTCGTCTTCACCGCGCCCGGTGCGCCCGAGGCGGCGGCGCTAACCGCGGCGGGGCTGCGGGAGAGCTTCCGCCGTGCCCATCCCGGCCAGGGCACGGCGAACGTCTGCTACTGCTTCGACAACGCCTATCTGGAGCTGCTGTGGGCGGACGACGGCGCCGGGCCGGCCGCCCCGGCCGCGGCGCGCACGGGGCTGGGCGTGCGGGCGGACTGGCGGCGCAGCGGCGCCTCGCCGTTCGGCATCGCGGTGCGCGGCGCCGGGCCGCTGCCGTTCGCCACCTGGGACTATGCGGCGCCGTTCCTGCCGGACGGCGCGACCATCCCGGTCGCGCTGGACAGCGACGACCCGCGCCAGCCGTTCCTGTTCCGCTCGCCCGGCAACGCGCGCCCGGCGGACTGGACCGACGGCCGCGCCGGCCCGCGCCAGCGCGCCGCCGGGCTGACCGGGATCGCCGGCGTGCACCTGGACCTGCCGCCCGGCCTGGCCCCGGCGCCGGCGCTGACGGCGCTGGCCGCGGCGGGCCTGATCGCGCTGGGAACGGCGGACGCCGCGCCGCGCCTGGTGCTCGCCCTGGCGCGCGCCGACGGCGGCCCGCCGCGGCGCCTGTCGCTGCCGGGCCTGGTCTGGGCGGAGCGAGGCGCACCCTCCGTTGCACCGCCCGCTCGCGCCGCG
>Ga0081528_100310_pt1 | contig 30491 bp, 23 predicted proteins | sample HotLakmasection4_FD_71011 | JGI IMG/M metagenome (GOLD analysis project Ga0081528, IMG submission 71011) | Hypersaline microbial mat communities from Hot Lake, Washington, USA - Section #4 (SPADES assembly) (version 2) | ecosystem: Environmental > Aquatic > Non-marine Saline and Alkaline >...
AAGGCATCCAGTTGCGAGACCCCGGCCCGGATGCGTGTAAACACCCGGCCGGACTTTATCGCAAGATTCCGTGCAAAACCCCCCAAACCAGAGAAACCGCCAGCCGCGTGTGCCCCTGAAGGTGTCGTGGCTGAGGCTGCCGATACGGATTCACCGGGTGATGACATCCTTTCTCTGTCATGAGCAATAATCCAGCATCCATCGTCTCGAAAGCCTGAATCCATGCCCTCCTCCTCAATAAGGAAGGGTTGGCTCCAGCGACTATGTTATTCTTGCTGGAATAGAAACCCGGCTCGACCGGATTCCGGTCGAGCCGGGCTGACTCAATTAACCTTTCGGGGGATATGGGTCATTCCCGTAGCTCCAGCCTTCGCGGATGCGGTTATCGCGTCCGTGAATGCGGAGTTCACCTTTCGATGCCTGTGCCAAGGGGCGGGCCACTGCGATGGCTGCGCCTTGGGTCGGGTGCACGGAACTTGCGCGGGTTGCCCCTGCGCGAGTCGCGGCCCACGAACCATCTTGTCGGTGGGTAACATGGTAATGTTTTGATTTCATTACACATACTCCTGAATAGGATTCTGATTCCTTTGTGGCACACCGTGCGCTTGACCTTTGTCTCCGATTTCGGCATCAATGCCGGACTGCTACGTCTGAAGATAAGGCGACCCTGACGGGAATCCCAACATCAAGGACACAAAGAGGGGGATCACAACGGCGTGATTCCCTTCTTTCGTAAATATATGTTTACAAAACATGCCTGTCAACATATATTGTAAACCAACTGGAGGATGGGCATATGAATATAGGAGTACGTATACGGCAGGCGCGGAGGATGTTGGGGTTGTCTTACCGGGCGTTGGCGGAAAAGACGGGTGGACAGATCTCGCATACGGCGATTTCAAAATACGAGAAGGGAGACATGGTCCCGGGCAGTGTGGCTTTGCTCGCGATGGCGCGGGCTTTGGATCAGCCCATTGATTTCTTTTTCAGGCCGTCGGTGGCCCATTTCGTTAAACCCCTACGGTTCCGCAGCCAAACGGGACTTACGAAATCCGAACAGCAGGCCATTATCGAATTTGCAACCGATTTTTTCGAGCGCTATTACGAGATCGAGGATATCGCGGATTCACGGATTGATTTTGAGCATCCTCTGCCGGATACGCCTGTATCGAATCCGGAAGCGGCTATGTGCATGGCGAAGGCGTTGCGAAAGGCGTGGAACTTGGGCTGTGATCCATTGCCGAACGTGCATGAGTTGATGGAGCTCAAAGGCATTAAGGTATGTGAAGCCCAAACCGACAATGACGGCTTTGATGGATTGTGCTCGCGCACGGAGCGCGGGCCCGTGGTGGTGCTGGGTTCCTGGTTGAATAAAAACCTCCTGCGCAAACGCATGACCGAAGTACACGAGCTGGCGCATGTGGTATTGCGCGTGCCCGACGACCTGCCTGAGCGGGAGGAGGAAAAGCTGGTCTGGAGTTTTGCGGGCGAGCTTTTCCTGCCGGAAGAGGCGTTCCGCGATGCCTTCGGCGAAAACAGAACGTCGTTGTCCATCGCCGAACTGGTGGAACTTAAACAACTTTTTGGCGCGTCCATCATGGCCATCATATATCGCGCAAAAACGTTGGGCTTAATTGATGACCGTCTTAATAAAGCTTTTTGGCAGTATGCCAATAAAGAGAAATGGCGGACGATCGGGGAGCCGGGGGATGAACGCTACGAGGGCAATGAGTCGCACTCCCGTTTCCGTCAGTTAGTGCTCAAGGCCGTGGCGGAAGAGAAGATCAGCCTCTCAAAAGGCGCGGCTTTTCTGCACATGAATCTGGATCAATTCCGCCGCGAACTGGAGGAAATTATCCGCGGATGAAAAGCGATAAGGTTGTCATCAAGGTGTTCGTCGGCCCACTTGCCGCTTGAGACGTTGCCTCTATGGTGGTAGGTATCCTTGATTATGAGACTCTATTCCCGACAGAAGCTATTGCTTTCAATCCTGGACGCTGCCGGTGGCGTGCTCAGCGCGACCGACATGCAGAAATTGCTTTTTCTGTATACGCAGCAGTGTGAGGCTGAACCGAGTTATAAATTTATCCCGCACCGGTTCGGCTGCTATTCGTTTCAGGCGGCGGCTGATCGAGAGGCGTTGCTGTTCAAGGGCTGCCTGATGCCTGCGGATGACGGGGCATGGCAACTGTCGTCCAAGGCAAAACCCTACATCCCCTCCCGGATGCGAAGCGCGGTGTGGACGTTTGTGACGACTTCGGTCACAGCCCGTGGCGCCGCCCTGATCCGTAAAGTGTATCGGGCCTATCCGTATTACGCGACGCGCAGTGAAATTCTGGAACGAATGCTTCCCGATGCCGAGGACCTGAAGACCATCGCGGCAGCCAAGCCGAAAGCCAGCGGCCACGCGCTCTTCACCATCGGCTACGAGGGCGACAGCATTGATGGATATCTGGACCGGCTCATTCGACATGATGTGAAAATGCTGTGCGACGTGCGCATGAACCCGCTCAGCCGGAAAACTGGCTTTTCCAAGAACCAACTGGCCGGGTATTGCGGCAAAGTCGGTATCCGTTATCGGCATGTGCCGGAGCTGGGCATCCCGGGCCACCGGCGACGTGATTTGCAGACCCTAAGTGACTACGAGGAGCTGTTTGAGGAATATACGCGCGAAGATATCCCGCTTGCCCAGGATTCCATTGATCTTCTCGCCGATTTGTTGAAGCAGCACAAGCGAATCGCGCTGACCTGCTTTGAAAAAGAGCCCGAACGTTGTCACAGGCATTGCGTGGCGGATGAGTTGCTGCGTAAATACCCCTACATGCCCACCCCCATGCACATCTAGGACCAGATGCCAACGGAGCGAATCCTTATCACGGTTAAGACCTATCCGACGCTCTCCACAAGCTACGGGGAACTGGTTTGCACGGCGGGATTGCGGGAGGACGGGTCTTGGGTTCGCATTTATCCCATACCCTTCCGACAGCTTCAGGTGTACAAGAAGTTTGAGAAGTACCGGATTATCGAAGCCAGCATCAGCAGAAATACGAAGGATCGACGGCCGGAAAGCCATAAAGTGGATACGGGGTCACTGACCCTCACGGAAACCATCCTTTCAACCAAGGATTCCTGGCAGGAACGCAGGAATTGGGTGCTCTATCGGGGCGAGGTCTTTGATGACCTCAGTGCATTGATTCACCTGGCCAACGACGAGAACGCTCTTTCCCTGGCGACCTTCAAGCCATCCGAGATTGTGGACTTCAAGGTGGAACCACAATCGCCCGATTGGGATGACAATAAAATCGCCGCCTTGCAGGCTTCGTCAAATCAGGGCGAACTTTTCCCCGATTGGGAGCCCGTGAATCTCACGAAGCTGGTAAACAAACTGCCGTGGAAATTTTCTTATACGATCCTGGATCGACACGGACGCAAAAGCACGATGATGATTGAAGATTGGGAAATCGGCGCTCTTTACTGGAATTGTCTGAAGGAGTCTGCTTCACCGGATGAAGCGGTCGCGAAGGTGCGCGAGATGTACTTCGACCGATTTGCCAACTTGGATACCTACCTTTTCCTCGGTACAACACTCGAATGGCACGGTCGTGGAAAAAATCCGTTCCTTGTCGTGGGTGTCTTTTATCCTCCATACCAAAACCAGCCGGAACTTTTTCACTTATGAGCAACAACCCATCCGCCATCGTCTCGAAAGTCTGGAACTACGCCCATGTTCTCAAGAACGCGGGGGTCGGGTACGGAGATTATGTCGAGCAGATCACGTACCTGCTTTTCCTTAAGCTCGCCGACGAAATGACCGAGCTGGGATTCGACAATCCTATACCCAACGAATTTGCCTGGTCCGAGTTGAGCGGGAAGACCGGTGACGAGTTGGAAGTCCATTACCGTCATACGCTTGAGAGTCTCGGCAAGGAGCCGGGACTGGTCGGCATTATCTTCCGTAAGGCCCAGAACAAGATTTCCAATCCTTCGGACCTGCAACGCGTGATCCGCATGATTGCCGACGAGGATTGGTCGGGCATGGATGTGGACATCAAGGGCGCGATTTACGAAGGTCTTTTGGAGAAGACAGCCAGTTCCTCTGACAAGGGGGCTGGACAGTATTTCACTCCGCGCCCGCTGATCCGGGCCATCGTCAACGTCATGCAGCCCAAACCCGGCCAATTGATCGGGGATCCGGCTTGCGGCACCGGGGGCTTTCTCCTGGCCGCCTACGATTTCATCCGGGACCATAACGACCTCAGCAAACCGCAGGTCCGGCATCTCAAGACAGAGGCGCTGCGTGGCACCGACATTGTGCCCGGAGTAGTCAGCCTCTGCGCAATGAACTTGTATCTACATGGCATTGGATCAACCGATGACGACAAGGACCCGCCGGTGGATCGAGCCGACGCCCTCGCGCACGGCAGCGGAAAAAAATTCGACATGATCCTTGCCAATCCACCTTTCGGTAAAAAAGGCGGCTATACCATTGTCGGGGAAGACGGCAGGATCACCACCGAGAAACAAGAGTACGAGCGCGATGACTTCTGGGCTACGACGAGCAACAAACAGCTCAACTTTCTCCAGCACATCGTCAGCGAACTCAAAATCGGTGGTTCGGCCGCCGTGGTCCTTCCAGACAATGTGCTTTTCGAAGGAGGAGCGGGCGAAACCATACGCCGCGAGCTACTCAAGCGCTGCAACGTTCACACTTTGCTACGACTTCCTACTGGCATTTTCTACGCACAGGGCGTGAAGGCCAACGTTCTCTTCTTCGACCGCAAGGAAGCCAGCGAAACGCCGTGGACCAAGGATCTGTGGATTTACGACCTTCGCACCAACCAGCGCTTCACCCTGAAAACCAATCCGATGAAGGAAACGGATCTTGAAGACTTTGTGCAATGCTATAAAGCCCCTATCCGCTCCGGGCGCAAAGAGACCGAGCGCTTCAAGAAATATTCCTACGACGAGATCGTCACACGGGACAAAGCCAACCTCGATATTTTTTGGCTTAAGGATGACAGCCTCGAAGACAGCGACAACCTCCCGCCACCGGCCGAACTTGCGGCGGAAATCGTGGATTCCCTTGAAGCAGCCCTTGAAGAATTCAGGCAAGTTGAAGAAACCCTGAACAGCGCAAAAAGAGAATGATACCCGTTATAGAATTGTATTTATAACCGCCCGTTATTACTCCGCGACCAGGCGCGCGATGATGCGGTAATACCGTTTACCGTCGGGCGTTGTGAGGGGGTTCGGGTCGGTCCAGATGGCCCAGCCGTCTTCCTCGGTGTAGGCCGGGTCGGTGATTTCGTTCCAAACCACAGGTTCTTCCAGCGAGTCCGCCCATAAAATGACGTACGCACGATCCTCTGCCCACGGCCAGCGCACCAGTATATTTCCCGGCGCGTCTTCGTCCACCACACGTTCACTGGCAAACAAACTGGTGTCGTCCGATGCTGATGTGCCCGCAATTTCTTCGTCCGCGTTGGAAACACTGTCCCCATCCCAGTCCCCGTTTTCCGTCAGAACCAGCGTAGAAGCCGAAACAGAAACGCCGATGTTGCCGGCTTCGTCGCGCGCCCAGACATAAACGGTGTTGGTTGCGTTAAGATTGGTGACTACCAGCACACCCGAAAGGGAAGTTGTCCAAAAACCATTGGTGCTGCCGCTTCCGTCAACGCTATGGTAGTAATAACCTTCCAGTCCCGAAGTGAGATCGGCGAATCCGCCCCACATGTTGGTTAGCATCGGCGATAGCGTGTAAGGGCCATAACGACTGCTAAATATTTGAACCGTGGCGGTAGAAGCGTCAGGTGGTGTTACATCAATCATGAAAGGACCCAGCAAGGATGCCGCGCCTGCATTGCCCATGGCATCTATCGCGCGTACGCCTAACCAAATGTTTGAACTGTCCATGACATTGGTAAAGATGGTTTCCGTGTCGGCTACGATGTTGCTGATGGAAGGAGCGATTTGACCCGGCCCGGCGCGCACGGCGTAGCGCGCTACGCCAATGCCGTCGCCGTCGGAAGCCGCAGTCCATTCCGCGTCCATGATGTTGACGGTGGACCACTGACCGATGGTATGGCTCGGCGATGTTAAGCCGCCCGGAGCGCCGGGCGCTTCGTTATCCACAAGAAACACCGTGGAGGTGGCATAATCGCTCCAGAAAAAACCGTCCCACACACGTGCGCGCATGACGGTGGACGAGGAGAGGGAAATGGGTGGTGTGTTGGTTGAGGACCATACAGTCACCGCGCGGTTGGTAAACGGCGAGATACTGTCCCCGGACGCAATGCCCGAGACTTGCGGCGTGCCCGGGTTGGTGACCGTGGGCTCGCTCCCGTTCGCTTGCGCGGAAAGAATCCATGCGTCGGTCCAGGACAGCGCGTTGTTGGTGGAGGTCTCGATAACCATGGCCATGGCTTCGGGGTCGGGGTTAAACAAGTCGGCTTCCATGGTGACGTGTCCTTCGCCGTTGGTGGATGTTTGCGCGGCGCTGAGGATATCAAGCGTAGGCGGGGTGCGCACCTGCGCGAGCACAGGCAAGGTATAGACCGGCATCAGCGGATCGTTGGATTCAATCTGGATGGACGCGGCGAGGTCAACGCCGGTTGTCACGTCATCGGTGGTCACGGACACAAGGATTTGCGTGGTGGAATGTAAGGCCCAGACGGAACCCTGAGTGGGCGATGCGGTGATCCAGTTGTTTGTGCCGGAGCGCGGCGCAAGGGTAATGTCGTCAATATACCATCCTTCATGCCCCACATACACGGTGTCGGATCCAAAAATAAAACGAAGGGTAATGGTTTCGCCGGCATACGCCGCGAGGTCAAACGTGGCCTGCTGCCAGCCACCTGTGCCTGCGTAAATCGGTGTAAGAAACGGAAACGGAGCGTACGACCACCACGCGATCACGTACGGGTAGCCTCCTTCGGGTGTGATTTGCTCAAACGTGGCGCCGTTGTTGGTGGACACTTGCACCAAACCGCCGTGCCACGCGGAAGCGGAATCGTTGATTTCCGCTTCGATCCAGTGCCGGAATGTCAGCGTAGGGTTTTGATCAAAAACATAAACCGGGGGCGTGTCGAGCATGGCGTACATTTCCTCCATGTACCCGCTGGTGCCCGGTATGCCGTTGTACCAGGCATGGGTTCCGGACCATACGCGATTGGTGGACAAGTGCCAGAACGTGTTGGTGCCGGAGCGGGACCACCCGTTGGTTCCCGATTCGGTGTCATCGAAGAAGCCAGCCGGAAGAATAGACAGATCCCAGTCCAAAGGCCAGTTGCCCGCATTGGTGATCGCGATCCAGAACGATTCATTTTCGCCCGGCTGCAAGACGTAGGCGATGGCGTTGGTCGGATGCGCTTGCAGGATCGGGTAGGCTACATCAAATTCGTGCGGGCCATGGGTGGTGGACAAGCCAGCGGCATCCTCGGCGGTGATGTAATACGAGACTTGCTGGTTGGCTTCGATTGGCGCGGGAATGGCATTGGTGAATGTGTTGTCTCCCGCGTGATGCAGCGGCACATCGTTCCAGCCTTCGTTGTTTATGTTCCACCAAAGGCTGGCGGAGGCGATGCTGAAGTTGTCGGTAATTTCGGCTGTAATCAAAAACGGAGCCGGATGTTCCTGCGGATCGGCCAAAGGCGTGTGCGTGATATCAGGGGGCTCCGGCACGCTGTTTTCATCCAGCGGGTCTGTGCCGTCACGGTATTCGGATAACAAACCAAAGCCGTCGTTATCCGCGTCGTTGTCCGGATCCTGGCCCAGCGCGCCGAAATGGTACACCTGCCACCAGTCCGGCAAGCCCTGGCCGTCGGTGTCTTGATTTTCGTCGAAATACACCGCCAATAATGTTGTCGGTGAGGTTAACGGAAAAGGTTGTACGGGGTTAAGCGAAACGCCGAAAGCATTTGTCTGACGAATGCCGTCCCGTTGCCATGCCGCAAAGCGATACGTCACGTCATCTTGTTCGATTGTGGTGGCGGCGTGATGGGGTGTTGTGGTGGCGTGTTCGTCCAGCCACGTTTCTATAAACAGAAGGCCGGGCACGCTGGATGTTTCCGTTACGTTCAACTGACGCGTCCATTGCCAATCCAGCGTAGTATTAGTTGTTATAACAAACGACAAGGAATTGGTTACGCCGGGAGGGGAAACATCGCTTGTGCCTATCCATCCTGTGTTCCGGTAGCGTTCCCCGCCTATGGGATCGCTAAACACCGGCGCTTCGGCGTCTACGCGATTGCCGATCGCAAAAATCGTGTCGCCGTACGCGGGCAGGACAACACCCGCCTGCACCGGGGTGCCGGTTACTGTTAGTAGGGCAGGCGGCTGTATGGAAAACTGGTTCAGGGAGCCGGGCGCATCCGGCGGGTGTGTGGTGGTGATGCCGTTGGTGGATGTGGCGCGGATAAAATAATACAAGTCCGTGCCGATAGGATGCGCGGGGATTTCCGATTCGTAGGCTGCTTCTTCTATCCACGTAAACGTGTTGGTGGCAAACACGTCCGGATCGCCATCGGTATTCCATAACAACTCCAGAGAAGCAACATCCACGACCTGGGTCGGGGTAAACGAGGCGCTGATCACATACGGGACGGTGTCGTTGGTGGTGTTGATCAAAGGCTCGTGCGTAATGTCCACGGGAACCGCCGTGCCGCTGATCATTAAAGAAAAATGCTGGAAACCGTTTGCCAGCGAATTTTTGTGGGTGATCCGGATTTGATACACGCCGTTGGTGGGCGGCGTTGTGAGTACTATCTGTTCGACGTTATCCCTGAAATTATCGCCGGTGGTGGCGAGCGCGTTGTAATTGGTAGGTTGCAATACCCATGGAAAATTGGTTTGGCCGGAAGGATCTACGATGCGCATATCCAGATCGTTGATTAGCGCCAGATTAGTCAGGTTTAAACCCCATAGTTCCGGCCCCGGCGGATCGGTCCACGCGAGGGTGGCGCGTAGCGGAGCGTTGTTGTCCCAATGAATGTTATACACACGCTCAGGCGTTTCGTCGGTTAAGATATCCTCGACCATGGCGCCTGCTGACGGAAAAGCGTGATGACGTTCAATATGTTGCGCGGCGGTTTCGACATTCACGAGCCCCCATCCTGTGCGGTAATCCGGGCCGGCATTGTGTACGTCGTCGGCGGTATGGATCATCAGCGCTTTAATAGTGCTGGCGCGCATCAAGGCGTTGGAGAATCGTTGCTTGTATAGCTCGACGAGCAGCAAAGCGGACCCCGAGGCGTTGGGCGTGGCCATGCTGGTGCCTTGTTTCGTGTTGTACGACGTATTGTTGGCGCTGCCGGATGAAAACAAAGAAACGCCATTGGCGACCAGGTCCGGTTTGATGCGTCCGTCGTCGGTGGGCCCCCACGAACTAAAACTGGCCATGGTGGCTTTGGTGATGTCGCGTTCGCCGGATGTTACAGCATCGTTGACCGCGCCGATGATCATCATATTTTTGGGCGCGCTGCTCAGTGCGATGGTGTCGTAGCCGCCTTGCTTGTGGAAATCGCTGAACGGGTCGGCGGCGGTGTCGTAGGCTTTCGTAACCCAGTTGGTGCCGTTCCAGTATTGAAAATTTGCGCCGGACGATGGCGCGGCATCGTTGCGATCATTGCCGGCGGCTTTGAATGGCAGGTAATACGGCGCGTCGTAGCAAAGCGCGTCATAGTCCCGTTCAATCGAGGAGTATACGCCGAAATAATCCGATTCGCGGTAGCCTTGGAACCAGGTTCCGTACCAGCGACGCGGATTAAACTGCGTCGCGTACCCGGAAAGGAAACCGTAGGAATGGTTGGATATTTGTATTTGATTGGTTTCGGATGGATCGGCCATGGCGCGCGTGGTCATTTCCGCGAGATCGTTGTTGAAATCGTATGCATGCAGAAGCGCGGATGGCGCCATGCCTTTGGCGGAGGCATTGACGCCGGACGCGAGCATGGTGCCCGAAACGTGGGTCGCGTGATCGTCATTGCCCACACTGTCGAAATTTGTCACGCGCCCGCTTAACTCAACATGGGTCGCGCGCACATTTCCACCATCCCAGATACCTGCAAGTACGTTGGCGCCAGTCAAAGCGTAGGGCGCGTCGTGTAACACGTCGGCAGCCGTGGAAATCGCCGCATTGGCATTAAACGTAGCTTTATACAGCGGGCCCATATCCTCCCGGTAGTCCACAAGAAGTACTACGGTGCCGTTGGTGACAAAACGCATAGGTTCGCCGGTGCGTCGGGCCCAGGCCTGTGCGCGTTCTTGCGCTTCTTGATGTTGCCGGTTCAGGCGGGCCACGCGCCGGGCGCGGACGTCGGGGTCGGCAAGAAGCGGACGGTACGGCGTGGGTTTGGGGTTAGCCGCGGCACGGATGGACGCGGGGGCGGGGGATGAGGGAGGGACGATGCGGTTTGGACGTTGTGCTTTGGATGCCGCTGTGTGAGACGTTTGATGGGAAACTGCGGGTGGCGACGATGCGGGGTTCGGATTTTCCTCCGCCGACTCCGGACGTTGATCATGTTCAGTCGAGGAAACGCGAAAACCGGGTATGACAAAAAAGAGCAACGCCACGCAGGCACACCCCACACCTATCCAAACCCAACCGATGCGCAATTTTAGGTTCATACGGCAAACGATCTGCTTTCATAAAATACTTATAAATACTACACCACCCGATCGGGATTGTCTAAAGCGGATTATCACATCCTAGGCCGTATTGGTTAGAAGAAATTGGTTATTGGAAAGACAACACCGGGGTCGGGGTCGTCCTCCGCGCGCGGGGAAGTGTGTGGGTGTGTGAGTATGTGGGTATGTGGGTACTGAACCCCCACACCCCCAAACCTCCACACATTCCTCCGAAGGAATCTCACGCCAAGGCCCAAAGACACTAAGAGGGTGGTTTGGTTTTGTGTTCGATTGTTGAGGATCGGTCTTCCCCAAAGAGCATGGTCCTAATCGTAATCGTGCTCGTAATCATCCCGGGCGATTACGATTACGAGCACGATTATGATTAGGAGCTTCCCAATTCGCAAGTATGTGGGTCTTGCACTCCGACACCCCATACCCACAAACCCACACTCCCAAACAGCCTCCAGGGTCTCATTCACAATCTTTATGCGGTCATATTCAAATTGTCGTATCTGCCTAATTCATCGAAGTAACACATCAAATAGGCATCATCCACATCGCGCAACCGCACGTTCTTCAACCCGTACACAAACCGTTGTGCCTGCCGGATATACCACGCACCAGCCTGCCCGCTAATATTCCGCTTAACGATGAAATTCGCGTATTTGCTCCAAAACGTGCGCTCCATATCCGACATCTCAGATTGCCGCTTGACCGGTTTCATGGATCGGATACCATGATTTTCGTATAAATAGAATTCAAGCCATTTAACACGGAAAAAACAAAAGTGAACCCTGCCAGATTGGGCAGATTCAATCCGTCTAATAAACTGTTGAACGGAACCGCTACGCGGAAGAAGATGGAAAAAAGAGCGTGGAAAAGATTGGTCATGGGGCTGGGTTTGTTCTAGGCTGCTGACGGTACTTGGAGATATACACATGTCGAAGGAAGTTCGCCGGTCGGCCGCCGTGAAGGGACCGGAAGGAAGCAGGTACCTGAAATTTCACGACCGCAGCGACGGTCGCGTACGTTCGACGCGGGGTTGTAAAGGCATATAAATTCCGTTATTGGGAGGGGTGTGCCCACACGATGATCAACGCGGCTCCGTTCAACAACGTTTTATCCGAAATGCCGCCGGGAGAACCAAACGCATGAGACAACGCGATAAATCGGCGGCACTTCGGATAAAACGCTAAGCGTTGTGCATTAAGGCAATGAGCAGTTACACGTCATTAGGACCTTGTGTTACCTGTTTGCTGGTCGCCGTCGCTCATTCCGCATACGGGTGGTTGCGACCACGCTACGAGGACGCCACGGTTGTCGATCGCTCAGAGCTGATTGTGGTCGGAAGGCTCGATCAAGGTTCCATCCGATATGTACCACACGACAAAGGACCGAATGAAGGACGAAGCTGGGAGCACCATGCGAGTCTTATTGTATCGGAAATTCTAAAGGGTGTCAGCGAAACTGTTAGAATCCCCATTGTTATTCACTATGGATTGGACCCGGTTGTCGGTGGTCGTGTCGAACGAGACGGCTTCTTCATGGATCTTCGGCAAGGGAATGAGAATTATCCGACAGAACGAATTGCAGTAATGGATACGGGGAGCAGCGCTGTGAGTTCTACTCCCCTTGTCGCGGATGCGAGCGAAGATAATATTTGGTTTCTCCGGCGCAGAAGCGGGGTCTACGGGAGGCAACCGGGAACTGGCAATTTAGGAATCGTAGATCCAGAGGACCTTCAGCCCCTTCAGCTCAAAGATTACTTTCTTCTGTATCTGGAGCCCGAATCGGAAACGCTTGTCAAAAAGTACGCTGCGAGCCACCCCAACGTCGCCCAAAGAGCTCAGCGGTACCTTGATCACATTCAAGTCCAGCGGATCAAGGAGATTCAGGACGTCCGAGAGAGGTTTGAGCAGATGTTGCCATATTACCTAAAACGTGTCTCATGGGACTCAAAAAGGGTGGCTAAAGATGGCATTTTGAGCTGTGGCGACATCGCAGGGGCCTATTTTCTCTCCCATTTTGACGACCCGACACTTCAATCGTTTCGCCGTGAAATCATTCTTATGTGGCGGGATCTTGGCTATTCAAAGGCTGCCCCAAAGCTGATAGAATTGCTGAAGCAGCATGATCAGTTTTGGGCTGAACAAGAACTAGAGAACGGTTGGTGGAATAAGAATGTTTCGTCAACGGAGGCTCAAACCAGACGAAATATTTACGGCGAGGTGTATTACGCTGTCGCCGCACTTAAATCGTTCGGTGATCCTACCGCAAGAGACGCGATCATGCTTACAAAACAACGGTTGGAACAAATAGACTTCGATAATCGACAAATAGTAGAGGAATGTGAAGCCGCACTGAAAAGATTAGGTGCGGAAAAGTGAAACAAATTGCACAACTATCGGCTGCTGCGTACGGCGTAAACGCCGCCGCAGAGCCGCGGGCGAATGAGTGACCCCTTCTACTCCCTTCGCCTACAGTCCATCGAAACTTCACAATCAGTTTCAGAGTTGATCAATGCGGCTGTGCGCGATGAACTAGCGGAAGACCTTGGCGATCTCGCGATTTTCGATGCACGCGAAAATGAACCCGTTGTCGAGTTTGAGGACTTTGTGAAAGGATTAAAACGCGATGGCATCCTATAAGATCGTCGTTAAAAAAACCGTCGCGAAGGATTTAAAAAACATCCCGAAAAAGGACGTTCAGCGCATCCTTACTGCCATTCAACAACTTGCAGACAATCCCCGGCCTCCTCAATCAAAAAAACTTTCCGGCCAAGAAGTTAAAGGGACACAGAAATAGGAGCCGCTGTCCCCTGGTTCCCCACGCACCCACATGCCGAAACCACCCTCTTGGGGGCTTTGGGTTTTGGCGTGAGATTCCCTGCGCCGGAGGACGAGACCCGATACCGATCCTCCTGCGGAGGACGATACCGACCCCGGTTTTGTCTTCCCTTTAACCATTAACCTCTAACCAATAACAGTGTGGGAGTATGTGAGTGTCGGAGTTCAGTACCCACACACCCACATACCCACACACTTGCCCCCGTGCGGTTGCTCGAATTGCCTGCTTGCCCTTTTTTATCTTTTGCGCTATGTCTTTCGCGAATGGCGTCGCAGTTCCGTCTACCAGAGGTCGCTTGTATATGATGTGTCTGATTTGTAAAAAAAGCATGATTCTGCTGGAATATCATGACGTGGAAGTGGATTACTGCCCGGATTGCGGGGGGGTATGGCTGGATGAAGGTGAATTGGAACAGATTTTAGGCGATCGCACCGCCGCCATGAACGTGCTGAACAAGCCCGGCGGATCGAAAAGCGAACGTAAATGCCTGCGTTGCGGTCAAAAAATGCGGACTGTGTCCGTGACAGGCGGGCCGGAAGTGGATGTCTGTCCCGGCGCATGCGGCGTGTGGTTTGACCAAGGGGAACTGCGCGCGCTGGCCCGCGTTTCCTTGCCGGATGAAGCGGGTGCCAAAGTTGTTCATGTTCTCAGCGAAATGTTCGGACAAGAAGAAAGCGCTAATAAAGGAGCCTGATCATGGAATGGATTATTGTATTGCTTGTCGTTGTCGTGTTGGCGATGTGGGTTATCAGCCTGTACAACGGCTTGGTGCGCCTGCGTAACCAAGTCAAGAATGCGTGGTCGCAAATTGATGTGCAGCTTAAGCGACGGCACGATCTTATCCCTAATTTAATGGAAACAGCCAAAGGGTACATGAAACACGAGCGCGAGACGTTCGAGGCGATTACGCAAGCGCGCGCCAACGCGATGAACGCCGATTCCGTGGCCGAGACCGCCAAAGCGGAAGGGCAATTGCAAAGCGCTTTAAGCAAGTTCTACCTTGTGGTTGAAAATTATCCCGACTTAAAAGCCAATACCAATTTCCTGTCCTTGCAGGAAGAACTTACGTCCACCGAAAATAAAGTCGGCTTCTCGCGCCAGTTCTACAACGATCAGGTGTTGCAATACAACAACCGCGTGGAAAGCGTGCCAACCAATATTGTCGCAGGCATGTTTGGCTTTAAGCAGTCGGAATTTTTTGAAATTGAAATACCTGCTGAACGCGAAGTGCCTAAAGTCCAGTTTTAATAACCTTTACTTGTTGATCCCCGGTTATGTGGGAATTGATACGCGCGAATAAACGCAAGTCCACGATGCTTATCATCGTGATGGGCCTTGTTTTGCTTGGCATGGGCTATGCCGCGGGTTTTTTTATCGCGCCGAATGATCCTTCGGTAGCGTTATTGATGGTGCTGGTGGCCGCAGTAATCTGGATCGTCATGTTAATGACCAGCATGATCGGGGGCGAACGCATTTTGCTGGCTACGGCGGGCGCGCACGAAATTCAAAAAAAAGACGCGCCGCAATTGTATAATCTGGTCGAAGAAATGACGATTGCTTCGGGACTAGGCACGCCGCCGCGCGTGTTTATCATGGATACCCCGGATCCCAATGCATTCGCGGTGGGCCTTAAACCCGAACGCGCGGCGGTGGCTGTGACTTCGGGGTTGATGGCTAAACTCAACCGCGACGAGTTGCAAGCGGTCATCGCGCACGAAATCGCGCATATCCAGAATCGCGACACGATGTTTATGACGCTGGCCGGCGTGACGGTCGGGGCGATTATTATTCTAGCCGAGATTTTTCTGCGGACCATGCGCTTTGGCTCGCTCGGGGGCGGACGTCGCAGCGGGGGCTCGTCCAAAGACGCCGGCCAAGCGATGATTTTTATCGCGATTCTCGCGATTGTGCTGGCGATTCTGGCGCCGCTGCTGGCGCGGTTGTTATATTTTGCCTGTTCGCGACGTCGCGAATATCTGGCTGACGCGTGCGCAGCGCAATACACGCGATACCCCGAAGGTCTGGCGTCCGCGCTCGAAAAAATAAGTCATCAGGCCGTCACGCGGAAAGCCGACAAAAAAACCACCAGCCAGGCGTTGGCGCCCATGTTTATTGTAAATCCACTGGCGGCCCGTTCCACGCGCACCGGTTGGTTCAGCACGCACCCGGCCACGGCGGAACGTGTGCGCATTCTTCGCGGTATGGCTGCCAACTCGTCGTTGCAAGCCTATGAAGAAGCGTTTAAGAACGTACATAAGAAAGAACCGCTGATCCCGGCGTCCATGATGCAAGCCTCCAATCCGAATCAGGAAACGCGGGAACCCTCCGCCACCGAAAAAACGCCGGGAACCCGGCAATGGCGGGATGTGCAGGATATGCTCCATAAAATGGATCAGTATGCGGTTATTGCTTGCGGATGTTCCATGAAAATAAAAATACCGCCTGATTCCGGTCGAAACAGCGTGACGTGTCCCCGCTGCAAAACCGTACACGCTATTCCTCCCGAATTGTTTATGGCTTTAGGCGCGGCAGGCATAAAATCATGAGCGAGGCGCTTTACCTGTACGGGGGGCAACTTGTGGATCCGGTAACAGGCCGGAACGAGCAGGGCGATCTGTATGTGGAGAACGGGGTGTTTGCGCTGGTGCCGGAAACCATTCCCGCCCGGGCGCGCAAATTGGATGCCACCGGGCTTGTGATTGCGCCGGGTTTTTTGGATATCCATGTGCATTTGCGTGAACCGGGGGGCGAAGAAGCGGAAACCATTGCCACCGGCGCCCGCGCGGCCGTGCGTGGAGGTTTTACGCATGTCGTGGCCATGCCGAACACGCGGCCCCCGTTGGACACGCCGGAGCGCGTTGCGTATGTGCTGGAGCGAGGCAAAGAAAGCGGCGCGGCGGTAGTGATGACCACCGCATGCATCACGCAAGACCGGGCAGGAACAGCGCTGGCTCCGCTCGACGAACTTGCCGATGCAGGCGCGATTGCATTTACGGACGATGGCTGCACAGTACAGTCCGACGAACTAATGCGGCGCGCGATGGAAAAAGCGGCCTGTCTGGGCAAAACCGTGATGGACCACGCGCAGGATCGAACGATGGAACTCCAAGGCGGGGCCATGCATGATGGGGTGTACGCCCGCGCATGGCATATACCCGGCATTCCTTCCGAAGCGGAAACCCGCATTGTGGCGCGGGACATCGCGTTAGCCAAAGCAACAGGATGCGCGCTGAACATACAACATGTATCCGCCGGGCCCAGCGTAGACTTCATCGAAGCCGCGCAAAAAGAAGGCTATGCCGTGTCGGGCGAAGCCACGCCGCATCACATGTGGTTTTGCGATGCGGATATTGATCCGCGCGCGCCGGAGCGTTTTAAAATGAATCCGCCGCTCCGTACGGCCGCCGACCGGGCCCGTATTCTGGACGGCGCTCAACGCGGCATCCTTAATGTGTTTGCAACCGATCACGCGCCTCATCCGGCCCACGCCAAAGCGCGTGGTTTTGTGGAGGCTCCTTTCGGCATTGTCGGCTTGGAAACAGCGATTGGCAGCACCTACGCGTTGATGGTTGAATCCGGGCACATGACGTTAATGGAATGGATACGGCGCTGGACAGTAAATCCATGGCGCGTGTTAGGGCGCTTGTGTGAAGGGCTTCGGATTGGCGCGCCCGCCCATGCCACGTTGCTGGATATGCGGGAACCCTGGCGCGTGGATGCGTCCCGTTTCCTCTCCAAATCCAGAAACACGCCTTTTGATCAATACACCTTTCGCGCGCGGGCATCCCACACGTTGGTGCAGGGACGACTCTTCGACAACTGGGAACTGCGCGTTGACACCGTCTAGTTCTCGTGAGATTATTAATTCTGTTTATTAATGAAAGGATTTGTCCATGGCCGTACTTGTAGGCATGTCGGAACATGTAAAAGGGAAAACCGTAGAAATAGGGGACGAACCTGTCACCATCGGGCGTAAAGCGGATAATGCTTTTGCTCTGGATGACTCAACGGTTTCCGGACATCATTGCGTTGTGGGCAGGGAAAACGGCCAGTATTTCGTGCGGGATCTTGGTTCCACCAATGGCACGCGGTTAAACAACAAAGAAGCCAAGCAGGAAACGTTAAAGCCCAAAGATATCCTTCATATCGGCTCGGTCGAATTTATGTTTGATGCGTCCCCCGGCGAAAACATTACCGTGGAAAAAGCGCAACCCGCGAATGTGGAAATTACCCCGGGTCCCGCCACCGCCCCCCAGTCTTTCGAAAACATATCGCCTTTCGGCGCGCGCAAATCAGAATCCAAAGGTCTGTGGTTCCTTTTAATGGCGGCTATTGGATTGGTGGCGCTTGCGGCGGTTATTCTCTTTTTCTTTAAACTTTTGTCCGAGTCCTAACGTATGCCCGCTGTTACCAACGCGCGTGTGGGCTTGGCGCGCGATGCGTTTACGCTAGTGGAGACCTTGCTTGCCGTGGCGATTGCCGCCGTGGCGTTGTCGCTTGCATTTTCTTTGTATTATACCGCCGCACGCGTGGTGGAAAAACAGCAGGAACATAGGCAGAAAGCCACAACAATCCCCCGCGCGATGGATAGGATTGCCGCGGATTTAATCCGGGGATTCCATGCCGGTGACGCCGAAGAACGGATCATGCGACTCGAAACCAGGGACGAGGGGTTTGGCGCGCAATCATCTGTTATTTTTTGCGCCACGGGCGATGACGGGGAAGACTGGCCGTGGATCAAAGCCTATCGCATCGGTTATGCGGTGGACGGGCAACCGGGCGGCGCATTGGTGCGTACGCGCGCGCCGTTGACCGGGCCCGGAAGCGAAGATCCTCCCCAACGCGAAATACTCGCTGATCCTCTAACACAATTTCTACTGGAACTCCATGTAGAGGATTCGTGGACCAATGCCTGGGCTAATACCGCGGAATCCGTGTGGCCCGACGCCGCGCGTATCACGCTACATTCCCCCCTGTATAGCGAGGTTCATCAACTCGAAGTTATCTTGCCGGCCGGATTAACTTTTCGTCCATCCAAGACAAAACAAACAGAATAGCGGCTGGCGGTTTTATTTATTGACGTGAAGGGCTTGACCTTATTGGAATGCACCTGTCATGTTATTTCCGGACTTTATGAATAAACCAAGTATAGACGGATATGACGTGCTCGACAAAGTCGGCACAGGCGGCATGGCGACGGTTTGGCGAGCCAAACAAATATCGCTTGACCGTGTGGTGGCGCTAAAAGTCTTGAATGCGTCGTCTTTTAAATCCGAAGAACATGTCGAGCGTTTTCGCAAGGAAGCGCAGGCCGCCGCGCGTTTGCGCCATCCAGGTCTGGCTGAAATTTACGACGCGGGCGAAGTAGACGGTTGCGTGTATTACGTCATGGAATACATTGCAGGCTTCTCGGTCGCCAATCTGATCCAACGCAAAGGCGAAGTGTCGGACAAACAAGCGCTTAGAATCATTTCCGGCGTGGCTACAGTGCTGAATGCCATTTGGGAAAAACATCAAGCGATTCATTGCGACATTAAACCGGACAACATTTTGATTGATCATGATGGAAATACCCGGGTGACGGATCTTGGATTAGCCCGGTTTCTTGGATCGGTTACTGCGGAAATGGACGCGCAATATATTGTCGGCACGCCGAATTATTCCTCGCCGGAACAAGCGCGGGGCGTGGAAGATCTTGATTGCCGGACCGATATCTATGCGCTGGGTTCCACGCTGTACCATATGTTGACGGGCATCATGCCTTTTGCCAACACGGAAGGCGAAACCGCGCTGGAGCGCCATTTAAGCGATTACATTGCGGACCCCATTACACTGAATCCCGACGTACCGATTCCTGTGGCGATGCTGCTGGAAAAAATGATGATTAAAGATCGCACGCTTCGGTATAACAATTGGAAAGAATTGATGGCGGATCTGGATCGTATACAAGAAGGTTCATTACCATCCTCGCCCTGGCCGACGACAGGACAAAGCACGGTGCTTCGTTCTTCGGAACGCGAAGCGGAATTGCGCAAAATGGCAAGCAGCAAGCGCCCGGGAGACTTGACGAAGCGCAGGACGCCGCGCGCGCAAGGCACACGCCGTACCGGGCCTTCTTCATCGCCCAGAACCGCGCCGTCGCGAGCGACAGCCCCCTCTACGTCCACCACGGCCGCGCCCAAGCGCAAGCAATCCAATGCATCCCCGCTTGGCGCTACATTGATGACCACATCTGTATTATCGCTGATCGTCGTTATCGGATATTGGGTGATTTTTAACCAGACGCCGCAAACACCGACACCCCCGGCAAAAAATTCTTCGTCAGAACCTCAAATTATTTCCACCCGAGGCGAAAACGATCCTCCACCACAAAATGCGTCGTCGCGCGAACGACGCTCCTCTTCCCCCACGTTTACGGAGGAAGATATGACCCCTTCACCTGCTCCCGCGACGCCTGAAGCCTGGTCGCATCCGTCTTATGACGAAGCTATGGTTTTATTGCGCAAAGCCGACAAGGATTTTCAGGATTATTTGATTACGCGCGATCAAAGCAAACTGGACTCCGTCGAACCGGATTGTCGCAAAGCCATCGAGCTTTTGGAATCCCTGCGCGCGGAAGCGCCTGCGCTCGCGCGAATTCCTGAACGTGTGCGTCAAGCGAACCAGTTGATTTACAATAGCCGACGATCCCGCCAATGAAATAAATCCGGGCTAAGGGGAGGCGGGTAAGGGTATCCGGGGAAGAGTAGGGGGAAAAGTACTGAATTAGCGTGTAAAGCGAAGGGAATTGGGTTGTGACTGAAGCGTTTGGGCACGAAAAGCTCATCGTCTACCAAAAGGGACTTCTTTTTCTGAAGTTACGCAGATCTTTGCTTGAGCGATTGACTTGCCGTGGTGCTGTCTGTGATCATCTTGAGCGCGCTGCGGAGAGCATTTTGGTAAACATTGCCCATGGCAATAACAGTTGGTCTCCGAAAGAAAGGATCGCTTATCTCGGGCATGCCAACGGTTCTGCGCTTGAATGCGCAGCTTGCCTCGATGTGCTGGTGTCTAAAGCCCTGTTGACGAACACTGATGTCCTCCCCTGCAAAATGCTGTTAGCGGAGATCGTCAGCATCCTTATCACCATGCGCAAAACAGCCCTTAGCAGAGTTAACGAAGACCGTTTGCGATATCGCACGAAAAGAGGAAACCTTTTTGATCATGAGGACTTGGATGTTTATCAGATGGCCTTAAAGGTGATTAGCCGACTCGACCCTATACTTTCCCGGTTTTTATGTAGCTCAGACCTGCGCGCGAAACTCGACCGATCGGCCACTTCCATTGTTTTGAACATTGCGGAAGGCAACGGCAGGTTCACCGGTGCAGATCAATCGAAGTTCTACGAAATGGCCTACAAGTCCACAATACAGACAGCATCCCTTCTTGATCTGGCTGCTGGAGGTAACGATCTGGAAAAGAGCGCAAGCGTTGAAGAGATTCGTGAGTGTCTGCGCCGTGTTGCGGCCATGCTTGCCGCACTTTCGAAGGCCGTGTCTCGGAAAAACGAACTTAATCGCCCCGCTTAATCGTCACTCTTTCCCGACTACCCTTACCCGTATAGCTTTCATCCCTCCCGAATAATTTTGACCGACATCTGCCAGCCAATTTTACGCGCGGAGACTGAGACCTCTTAAAACCCGCCTACATTCATGGCTTCCCATTGTTTGATCGGCCATATTTTTTCCAATTCCTTCACAAGGGCTTCGTATAACAAATGCATGCCGTGCGCGTTAAGATGCAATCCGTCCATCAGCGATTTGGTTTCCCATTCATTTTCCTGTTGGATCAAGTGATACAAATCCACGACGGGAAGATCGGATTCCGCGCCTACTTCAAAAATTTCCTGCGCATACGCCGCAAGACCCGACATCGTGCGGCTGCTTGTTTTCCGTTCATCCACGGGAGGCGGCGTCACAAGGATACATTTCGAGCCCCCGTCGAGTATGCCTTGCACCATGCGGCGATAATTTTTTTTAAATTCGTCCAGAGGCACGTGCTGGATTTGATCGGGAGTCACGCCGTCGTTGTCCCCGAGAAAAACGATGACCATGTCGGGTTTTTCGTCCAAAACCGCTTGGTCAAGAATAGCCAGCGCTTCACGGGTCGTATATCCGGAAAATCCGCGAGCCAGAATATCCGCCCGCCGCACATAACGCTCGGCCAGGCGCGCGATAAATCCACGCATTTCCTGCATGACTCCCATTTCCGTGATTGAATCGCCAAAACAAATAATTTTTCTCATGGTACATTCCGCGCACTTTCATCATGCTATGCTGCAAACATCGTGATAAAAAGTTTTTTCTTATGATCTTCAAAGATGAATCGTCAGGCATGCGCATGGGACTCGACCTTATGTCCATGCTTATTGTGTTTTACCGGGTAGGTTTTCATGACTGAATTCCAACATACACTTGCCGACTACGTGCGCCCTCATCGCAAACGCTATGCCTTGGGCGTGTCGCTGGTGCTCGGCAGTGTCCTGGTCAGTGTGGCTTCTCCATTTATTGTGCGCTTTGCGATTGATGAGTTAGAGGGAGGCGACATCTCGTACCGTCGCATGGCTTGGTATGCGCTGGGGTATCTGGCCGCGGCGCTGGTGGGAGGCGCATTTGGCCTGGCGATGCGCCAGGTTCTGTTGTCGTTAAGTTACCGGATTGAATTTGAGATACGCGAGACGATTTTCGCTCATTTGACCAGGCTTGATTCGTATTTTTTTAGTCGCGAGCGCACCGGCGATATCATGACGAAAATGACGTCGGATTTAAATGCCGTGCGCGAATTTCTGGGACAAGGCGTTTTGCAAGGCGCGCGCACGTTGATGGGGTTTGCGCTGGCGTTCGGCGTCATGTTTTCCATCAACGTGCGTCTGGCTGCCATGATGATGTTACTGCTGCCATGCATCAGTCTGCTTTTTTTCCTGTTGCTTCGTATCATACGGCGTCGCTACGAGGCTACACAGGAACAGTTTTCGATAATCTCCAACTTTTCGCAGGAAAACTTTGCGGGTATCCGGACGATTCGGGGTTACGGCATAGAAAAACGCCAACGAAACGTATTCCGCATGTTAAACGAGGAATATATCCGGTTAAAAATGGCTTTGACCCGGATTGAGCGCCCTTTGTGGCCAATGATGTCGTTGTTGTTTGGGCTGGGGGTTGTCGCGTTGCTTTCCGTCGGGGGCCGGTTGGTCATTGCCGGGACGCTTTCCATCGGCGAATTTGTGCAATTTATCCAGTACTTGTTTATGCTGCAATGGCCTATGTTGGCGCTGGGCTGGACCGTAAATTTGCTGCAGCGGGGCGCGGCAAGCTGGAAACGGATACAACACATCATGCAAGCCCAGCCGCGTATTCAGGCGGAACCGGATACAGGCGAACATCGTGATCCGGTCCGTGGGGATTTGGAATTTGAGCACGTTACTTTGTCGCTCGGCGGCATGCCGGTGCTGCATGATATTTCTTTTTCCGTGGGCGCGGGCGAGACGGTCGGCATTACCGGCCCGACCGGCGCGGGTAAATCCATTCTGATAGGCCTTGTGCCACGGTTGTTTGATCCCGACGGGGGATGCGTGCGCCTGGACGGGCGCGATGTGCGCGAACTTCCTCTTGCGGTACTGCGTCAACATATCGCCATGGCTCCTCAGGAACCGTTTCTTTTTTCCGACACCTTGGCGAACAATATTGCATTCGGGGCGCCCGGCGCGGATCTCGAACATATTTTTCATGCAGCCGACATCGCTCACTTGTCCCCGGACGTGCAAACGTTTCCCAATCGTTTTGAGACATTGCTTGGGGAACGCGGGGTGACGTTATCCGGAGGCCAGCGTCAACGCACGGCCATCAGTCGCGCTCTCGCGCGATCCTCGTCGGTGTTAATTCTGGACGATGTATTTTCGGCGATAGACACGCAGACCGAAGCCCATATTCAAGCTAAACTTCGCCCGCTGTTGCAGACACGAACCGCGTTGATTGTCAGTCACCGCATTTCCACGTTACGCCATGCCGATCGCATTGTTGTGATAGAAAACGGACGCATCACGCAACAAGGAACGCACCGCGACTTGCTGCTCCAGCCGGGCTATTACCGGGATCTTGAGGAAATGCAACGCCTTGAAGCGCAATTGGAGTCACGCGCATGAGCATGCCGGAAAACGAAATTCAAGGCCGTCTTTTTGATCGTAGCCTAACGCGCCGGATGTTGGTGTATATCCGCCCGTATAAACGCATGTTGTTTGTAGCGGTAGCGCTTTTGTTGCTTATGGCGCTGGGAACCAGCACGCTTCCACTCTTATTGAAAAACGCCATTGACCAGTATTTGCTTGCGGAAGAAAGCGGTTTATCCGGGGCTCAACGCGTGCAAGGCCTTTCGCGTTTGACTATGTGGTACGCGGGCTTGGCGTTTGCGCTTTTTGTGCTGCGTTATGCCCAAAGCTATTTGATGTCATGGATTGGCGAACGCATCATTTATGACATGCGCGCCGACTTGTTCGGCAAAATCGTGCGGTTGCCTTTGCGTTTTATGGACCGGAATCCGGTGGGCCGTATGATGACGCGGGTAACTTCAGATGTGGACGCCATTCAGCGTTTTGTCACCGACGGATTGGTGGGGTTGGCAGCCGACTTGTTTGCGTTGTTCGCCATCATGGGTTTTATGATTTATGTAAGCCCGCGTCTCGCGTTTACGTTATTTGCGTTATTGCCGGTGTTATTCGGACTGGTAGCGTGGATCAATCATCACGTGCGCCGTGCCCACCGCGATGTGCGCCGACGTCAATCCGCCTTAAATGCGTATTTGCAGGAAATGATTACCGGCATGACGACGATTCAACTGTTTAATCGCGAGCAGGATGTGCGCGAGCGGTTTGGCACATTCAACCGCTCGTTGCGGGAAAGCTGGATTAAATCGGTGCGCTGGCTCAGTTATTCCTTTCCATTGATGGAAATTCTTAATGCGTTATCGTTTTCGCTGGTGTTGCTGATTGGCGGGTGGGCGATTCTGTCGGGATCGGACGCCATTACCGTAGGGGTGGTCGTTGCGTTTCTGGCTTATATTCGCGACTTCTACCGTCCGCTTGAAGATTTGTCTGATAAATCCACGATATTTCAATCGGCCATGGCTTCGGCGGAACGCATTTTTGCGTTGTTTGACGAATCGGAGGACGTGCCGGAACCTGCATCCCCGGTGGATGCGGGCGCGTTTCAGGGCCGCATTGTGTTTGACCGGGTGTGGTTTGCCTACAACGACGATGACTGGGTACTCAAGAATCTCTCGTTTACCATAGAGCCGGGCGAAGCCATAGCTATTGTCGGCGCAACCGGCGCAGGCAAAACATCCATCATCAGCGTGCTGGCTCGGTTTTACGATGTCCAGCGCGGATCGGTACAAGTGGATGGCGTGGACTTGCGGGAGTATCGCACAGCCGATTTGCGCAAACGTATCGGGCTTGTGCTCCAGGATCCTTTTATTTTTTCCGGTTCCGTTGCCGACAACATTAGCTTGCTGAATCCGGAGATTACCCGAGAGCAAATTGAAGAAGCGGCCTGTTACGTGAATGCCGATCGTTTTATCCGCGCGTTGCCTCAAGGCTACGATACCCCGGTGCAGGAACGGGGCATCACGCTGTCCACCGGACAGAAACAATTGCTGGCGCTGGCGCGCGCGCTGGTGCAGAACCCGGACATTCTCCTTGTGCTGGACGAAGCTACAGCCAACATTGACACCGAATCGGAACAATGGATTCAAGACGCGCTTCGTAAAGTCATGCGCCAACGCACCAGCATAATTATCGCCCATCGCCTTTCGACGATCCGGGGCGTGGACCGGATCTTGGTTATGAGGGGAGGGGAACTGGTCGAACAAGGTTCGCACCAAGCGCTGATTAGCCGGGACGGGTATTATCGCCGCTTATACGAGCTGCTTGCCCACACCCCTGTTTAAAAAAAGGTTAAAAAATCCACATTGTTGATTGACATACATAACATTCGTTTTATTATCGCCCATGTTAGATATATAAATCGGATGACATTTATATATCTATCTGGAATAAATATAAAACGTTAAGGGGGTAATTCATGCAGATACAGTGGAAATATGGATGGGTCGTTTGTGTGCTACTTGGTGCAAGTAGTTTCGGCATTAAACAAGGGATCGCTGAGGAAAAGACCTATGCGCTATCACCGGTCAACGTTATCGGATCCAAAGAAAATATCCGTACATTGGCGGGATCCGGCTCGTACATCGATCTAGGCGAACTCCAAAACCGCAACTACGACGATATTAATCGTGTGTTGCGCAGAGCGCCCGGCGTGTATATTCGCGAAGAGGATGGTTTTGGTATTTTCCCGAACATCAGCTTGCGCGGTGTTGATCCCGGTCGTTCCACCAAAATCACGCTGATGGAAGACGGGGTGCTCACGGCGCCCGCGCCATACGCGGCTCCCGCTTTGTATTTTTCCCCCACGGTTGGCCGTATGAGTGGCGTGGAAGTTCTGAAAGGTTCCAGTCAGGTCAAATACGGGCCGGGCACGTCCGGCGGCGTGGTTAATTATTTGTCCACACCCATTCCTGCCGGTCAATCCGGAAAAGTGCGCTCGCTGTACGGCACGGACCACGAGTCCCGGAATCATATCGAATACGGAGACACGATAGAAACCGATCTTGGACGTGTTGGATTTTTGGTGGAATATTACGATCGGCGCACCGAAGGGTTTAAGACGATTGACGGCACCGATGGGTTTACCGACATTGATCGCACCGGTTTCCGCAAACAAGAACCCGTGCTTAAGTTAATGTGGGAGCCTAAGACAGACCGCTACCAGCGCCTTGAACTTAAATTAAACTACAGCGAAACCGTCGCGCACGAAACATACATGGGATTAAACGACGAGGATTTTGATGCCGATCCTTTCCGCCGCTATGCGGGGAGCCGCTTTGACCGGATCAGCACGCGTTTTGCTCAGTCATCGTTGCGTCATCAAATTGAATTGTCATCCAACGCGCGTTTAACGACCAAAGTGTATTATCATGAATTCAAACGCAATTGGTTTAAAGATCGTTCCAGTCCGGCGGACTTGATGGATCCCGCCAAACTCGCGGTGCTGAAAGGCGAAGCGGCGGGCACACTCCGGTACCGCAACAACAACCGCGAATACTACAGCGGCGGGATTGAGTCCATTTTGAATATCACGACGCAAACGGGCGACATTACCCACGACTGGGAATTCGGCGCGCGTGTGCATAAAGATCAAGTATCCCGTTTCCAGCGCGATGATAGCTTTGTGCAAGACGCCAACGGCAACATTATCGAGCGAATCAAAGGCGCACCGGGCAGCGGAGGCAACCGCAAGGAAGATGCGGAAGCTTTGGCGCTATTTGCGCAAGACACCCTGCGCACAGGCCCATGGGCGATTACCCCGGGCCTTCGGTACGAGCGCGTCGAAATGAAATATCGGGATTTTGATACAAGCGGCGCTGATCCCGGACGCTTGACCGGCAGTGGATCGGACACTTTGGATATCTTTGCGCCCGGCCTCGGTTTGGTATACGAGTTAAGCGACGAATCAACGCTGTTTGCCGGTGTGCATCGCGGGTTTGCGCTTCCGGGTCCGCGCGCCAGCGCCAAGGACGGCATTGAAGAGGAAACCAGCATCGGCTACGAAGTCGGCGCGCGGTTCGACAACCGTTCCGGATTTATGTCGGAAGCCACGTTGTTTTACACAGACTTTGAAGACCTGATTGTGCCCGATCTGCAGGGCGCGGGCGGTCTGCCTGAAGGATCGGAAAACGCGGGGGAAGTCAGCTCTGCCGGGTTGGAGCTTCAACTGGCTTACGATGCAGGAGTGGCCAACGACTGGGGAGTCAGTAATCCCTGGTATCTGACCGCGACCTTCACGCAAGCTGAACTGGAAAGCGATTCCCCTTCGCTTGATGCTGAATCCATCTTCTCCGGCGGGAAGAAAGGCAACAACGTTCCGTATGTGCCCGAGTATCAATTCCTGATTGGTACTGGATTGGAAACCACGCGCTGGGGCGCATTTGTGGACGTGATCATCGTGGATTCCACCTTTACAACGGCCAGCAACGTAGACACGCTCGAGGACCCCACCGGAAAGCCAAACGCCGCGTTTGGTAAAACGGATTCCTATGTCGTGGTGGATCTGTCCGGATACCTCCGCTTGCGCGAAAATGTCAAACTGATTGGCTCGATACACAACGCGTTCGACGAGGAATATCTCGCGGCCCGTCATCCCACAGGCCCGCGACCTGGCCGTCCGCTTGCGGCGTTGGCCGGGGTTGAAGTTGTGTTTTAAGCGAGCGCCCATCGCCCGCATCCCCGCAAACTAACGGGCAAACCCGCCGCCGCGTTCTCGTAAAAAAGAACGCGGCGGCTTTATTTCGATTGACCTATTGCCTTGTTTTCAGAACCCCACCCGTCTTCCCAATTGACGTGTGTGCGTCTGTGAGTATGTGGGTGTGTGGGACTTGCTCTCCGACACTCCCATACTCCCACACTGTTATTGGTTAGAGGTTAATGGTTAAAGGGAAGACAAAACCGGGGTCGGGGTCGGAATCGGGTCTCGTCCTCCGCAGGAGGATCGGAATCGGGTCTCGTCTTCCGCCGGGGGGAGTGTGTGCGTGCGTGAGTATGTGGGTGTGTGGGTACTGAACTCCGACACTCCCACACTCCCAAACCCCCACACATTCCCCCGCAGGGAATCTCACGCCAAGGCCCAAAGCCCCCAAGAAAGTGATTTGGAATTATGTCCGATTGTTGAGGATCGGTCTTCCCAACAACCACCGCCCTAATCGTAATCGTGCTCGTAATCCTAATCTTCCCCGGCGATTACGATTACGATCATGATTATGATTATGATCTACCCCATTAACATATGTGGGTACGTGGCTCTTGCTCTCCGCCACTCCCATACCCACAAACCCACACGTCCGAACAGCCTCATCCCTCCTTCACGGCTTTTCTCCATCATTTTCAATTGGATACAAAGAACCAGCCCCATATTCGCTGTCCCTTCCGATTGCAAAAAATCCCCCCGAGGCCATTTCGGACTCGGATTATGCTGCTACTGGTAATCGCTCCACCTTGTGCTTCTGTTGGAAAAGTTCGTGTTTTAAACACGTCATAATATCCAACACTAAATCACCTTTCAGCCCCAAACATTTCTTACTTGTCAAAAAAATATAAAATTTATTGTTGCAATTCCTCCCGACCTTCTTTAGCTTTCGAAAAATTGTTGTTGGATAATCTGATGTTGGAACACAGATAATGAAGAAGAAAACCATACAATCGGCCTGTCTTTGGTGCGCGACACTCATCTTTGCGGCCCTCGCGGCCTATCTCACATTTTGCTCTGTCTCCCTCTATGGGCCTGGCCTTTCGCCCGACTCGACTGGATATATCCGCTTGGCGCGCGACATTGCGGAGAATGGATTCAGGTTCTTGACGGAGAAGAAGGCGATATCACAACCTCCCGCGTACCCACTCGCCCTCGCTGCCGTTTCCAAACTCACCGGGATGTCTGTGCTTACCGCCGCCTCTTGGATCAACACTCTCGCTTCTGCAACACTCGTGGCTCTCGTTCTTATGTCCGTATATCGAGTCACAACGTCGCTTTCCGTTTACATAATCACGGGAATCCTTTCCTGTTTCTCCATTCCATTGATCCAAGTTTGGTCAATGGCATGGACCGAGCCACTGTTCATTCTTCTCATCTCTCTTACGTTTCTGGTAGTCACCCAAACCAAACGCACTGCCATTCTGCTCGTTGCGGCCGCTGTGCTCACGGCGGCGGCATGTCTGACCCGCTACGCGGGGATTGTGCTGATACCGGTAGTGTTTGTATTCGTTCTTCTTTCGGAGGTCGGCACCCTCTGGCGACGGTGCAAATACGCACTATTGTACGCTCTGCCGCCAGCCCTGGTCTTTGCACTCTACGCAGGAAGGAACTACGCTCTTTCAGGGACACCTCTCGGGGGGAGATCGCCAAGCCAGATGGGTCTTGCGGACAACATTGACCTCGTAACCGACGTCATTCTTGGGTGGTTCCTTCCGTGGCGCATCCGCTCGTTTGAGACACTTCTTTTCGGGGGGTGCGCACTGATAGGACTTCTGGTGTGGCACCATCGCCACCACATCGCTAGGGTCATGCGACAGTCGAACGGGATCGTGCCTTTGTCAGGTCTCTTCTTCCTCGTCTACGCGGCGTTCATCGTTTGGACATCGACGACGACAGCCTACGACCACATCGACAACCGCCTCTTGTCCCCGCTGTATCCATCTATTCTCATCATGTTCGCATTGCTGTTGAAGCCCGAATCGTGGCGGAGTCAATTCGTCAGGGCTCCCGCCCTGGGCGTCTTCTGCCTTCTGTGCGTTGTGGCCCCTCTGCGGGCAACATACTCGACTGTCATCACGAAGGCTAATCAGGGCGCCGGAGGATACAACTCCCGCACATGGCAAGAATCCGCGACGTTGAGCTTCTTTAGGAACAATGGTCAGCCCAAAGACGAAGTCGTCTTCAGCAACGCACCCGACGTTCTGTATATTCTTTCGGATGTCACTGCAAACAGTTCTCCGGCTGCCCGACACTACAATTCTGTTTCCAGAACCGGCGTGAATAAGGAGAATGTTTTCGCCAAGTATCCGACGCTCGATGGCGCCTTACTCGTCTGGTTCGATAAGAAGCACCGGGATTACCTATTCACTCCTGATGAACTGGCAACAATGTGCGATCTTCTCCCCATTGAGGAGTTCTCTGACGGAACCATTTACAGAGTGAAGAGTTCCAGCAGAGTGGAGAGTTCCAACAAGACGCATGGAGAGCTACAAAATGAACCGCGCAGACGCGGTTCATTTTGAGCCTCATGCGCGACGTTCCCCGGACGCAGCCTTCGGCCGCGTCCGGGGAACGTCGTGCTGCCCTGCGTCCAACAAATTGCCTCCGGCTGCGCCGGAGAACAAT